>Ga0208022_1000035_pt1 | contig 69792 bp, 102 predicted proteins | sample ColrivemetaGS747_FD_187622 | JGI IMG/M metagenome (GOLD analysis project Ga0208022, IMG submission 187622) | Estuarine microbial communities from the Columbia River estuary - Freshwater metaG S.747 (SPAdes) (version 2) | ecosystem: Environmental > Aquatic > Marine > Intertidal zone > Estuary ...
AAATTATGAGTCACCCCAGTGGAAAATGACCCCTCCGTGGGAATTTAGGGGGTCCGAGGGAATTTGGGGAGAACCCCCGCAGTGGAAATTTGGGTGAAGAATCCGCTTGACCCCACCAGTGGAAAATGGTATAAAAATTTTAGAGGCGATGGAATCACCCCGCCAGTGGAAAATCGGTCAAGATTTGACCTTGAAATTAGGAGACTAAGATGATCTACGAGTTCGATGCTACAAACTGGGAAACTACGAGTGTTACCCGCAATACTGTTACTGTGTCGTTGAATACGGCATTGGAAGCTGTAAGAGCACGGGATGCTCTAATCGGCCTTGGGTTCGAGTGTACAGAGATACTCAGTTCGGGCGATGCATTCGACACGGCTGATGAAGCTGTCGAGTGGACTAAACGTCTGCTTCGGTAATAACAGGGGGCTTCGGCCCCCACCCCGCCAGTGGAAATATCATCCGGCTTGACAGTCCTGCGGGAAATTGGTAGAAACGAATCAAATCGAACAAGGAGACCCCACCGATGGAAAAACAGACCAAAATCCTCATAGAAGCTGACATTGAGCTTTACCTTAAAGATGTTAAAGAAAAGCAACGCATCCGTGTTAGCAACATCCCTTGTGTGTGGGACTGGGATAATGGTTCCCGTGAATCTGCTGAGTATTGGGCAGTCCATGATTGGATCGACAATACCTTCGGTAATAACCTTGAAACCTACTGGATAATCTGTGTAATAGGTTCACCAGTAAAAGAGAAAAATACAGAATCAGGAGTAACCCAATGAATCTAGAAGATATTATCAGAGAGCTTGGTGTCGTCATTAACAAGGCATCTTATGCTAAAAAGGATGCTCAACGACACCTATACAATGAGCATGAAGGCACTAAACAAGATCGTATCGACGATCTGTCTGAAAGTCTGTCTGATGCATCTATAGAGCTTGACAGTATTAAGGACAGCCTGTATGAACTGGTGGAGCTACTGGAGAACGAGAAGTATCGTCAGGAGCTTGAGGAATTGTCGCCGTATTCAAAGGAGAAAAATGATGATTAAAGTCTATGTCGCAGCTATGGTAAGACTGGAACCCCGCCGAGATGAAGATGGGATTCCGCTACGATACATTTACCCACTCAAAACTGGTAAGCTCTATAACCTGTCGGATGCAGAAGAGGTTGTAGCTAACCTGCAAAAATATAGTCAACCAGAACTAAAAGTTCTTGACTATGACCGATTCGTAACCTATAACACATACAGTCACAAGGAGATATGACTCTAACAGGTCAATCTTCTTAAGCAGAAACCAAAAGTATCAAAACGGAGAGAGTCCAATGATTACCACTGATAACGTCAAAAAGATGATCGAAGCTAAAGGCACTAAGATCGCCACTGTCCGCTTCATCAAGAAGGATGGCACTGAACGGGTAGTGAACGGAATGTTCAAACCCACGAGCCAAATGGTAGGGTCTGAACGTGGTCTGGCTCAAGGTGAAGCTATGCGAGCACGAGGCCAAGTGGCTATATGGGAGATTGCCTCCCGCCAGTGGAAATCATTCTATGCCGACAAAGTGGTGGAAATCTCATGAGTCCACTAATGTGTCTGTCGGTAGCAGTCTTTTTTGAGGCTAGGGGTGAACCTACAATGGGGCAGTATGCTGTCGCTGAAGTAATCATGAATAGAGTAGAGGATGATCGCTACCCAGACACAGTTTGTGGTGTCGTATTCCAAGACCATCAGTTCTCTTTCACTCACGATGGTCGTCCTGACCGTCTCCCTAAGATACCCACTATAGCCTCTGTAAAGTCCCGTAGGGTGGCGTCTAATGTCCTTGATGGGTATCGTATAGGGATAACATCTACACACTACCATACGGTCTCTGTAGAGCCATTCTGGAATGAATACTTTGAGCTTGACGGTAAGATAGGGAATCACCTATTCTATACAAATGAAACGGAATACAGATAAGGATTGGTAAGATGACTACTGAAGAAATCCAGAAAGTTTTGGAACTACATAAGAAGTGGGTTAATGGTGATCCTGATGGGGTAAGGGCCAACTTGGAGGGTGCCAACTTGTTTGGTGCCAACTTGGGAGATGCCAACTTGGGAGATGCCAACTTGGGAAATGCCAACTTGGGAGATGCCTACTTGGAAGGTGCCTACTTGGAAGGTGCCAACTTGAAAGGTGCCAACTTGGTGCTCTCCAACTTGAGAGATGCCAACTTGGAAGGTGCCAACTTGGAAGGTGCCAACTTGTATGGTGCCTACTTGTATGGTGCCAACTTGGAAGGTGTCTACTTGTATGGTGCCAACTTGTTGCTCTCCTACTTGAAAGGTGCCAACTTGGTGCTCTCCAACTTGAGAGATGCCAACTTGAAAGGTGCCAACTTGGAGGGTGCCAACTTGGAAGGTGCCCACTTAGAAGATGCCAACTTGAAAGGTGCCAAACTTCCAGACTTTCAGATTTGTCCGCAAGAAGAATCTTTCATTGCCTACAAGAAGACTACTAAAGGTGTCATTAAAGTCCTTATCCCAGAAGATGCAAAGAGAACTAATAGTCTTATTGGTCGTAAGTGTCGTACTTCCAAGCTGGTTGTTCTTGGTGGTGAGGGTGTTGGTGGGACTGGTCCTAACTATGCTGGTATTATCTATAATGAAGGTGAGACTATCGAATGTCTTGACTATGATGATGACATTCGAGTAGAGTGCACTAAAGGTATTCACTTCTTTATGACTGAACAAGAAGCAAGGGACTGGTAGGATGACTACGAGCAAGAGATTGTCATCGTCTCCCTGATGAAGTACTACGAAATTTGTAGTGATGGTGACGAAGACTTGCTGTTGGCTATCGAACGTGTATTGCAAGATTACATGAAATCTAAAGACTTCAATGATTGGGTTCTGACAAGGGGATTAAACAAGGTGGGTGAAGGGGACACTAATGATTGAATACTACGGGGGTTGATGATGTTCACGATTGAGATGGATGCTGACGGTGGAACAGCCTCAGTAATCACATCGCTTGACTTGTCAGGTGAACACAGCGATGTTGTCATGTATGTTTATGATGATGCTGTTTACATTAAGCAGTATGACGATGAGTGGGAACTTGAACAGATCGTCATCGTGTCACACCAACAGTTGGCAGACTTAATGGCAGCTATCGGTATGACAGATGGTGTATACGTAAGAAGTAAAGGAGATGACAGATGATCATTATGATGGCTAGTCAAGTATACCGATACGTTAAAAGGGTGTTGGTAGTAGTAAGTATCTTCGTCAACGTCTTACTAGGTGGCTCAGTTAACCAAACGTTTTCTGCCCGTAACTGGGACCGTAAACGCAACGGTAAGTTCAACATTGTTGTTTTGATTGATGGTATCTTCGGTCGAAACCATTGCTGCTACTGCTGGGTAGTTTGGAAGTTTGGGGTATAATACAATGGAAGATTACATCGTGGTAGAACTCGGTGACCTAGAGGTTATCGTCACCGTCTTGGAAAAGGGTTCCTACTCAAAAGGAACTAAACCAAAGTTTAGTATTGATTGTGGTACTGACTGGGATGGTGTAGCTTATATGCTTACAATAGAGGAAGAGCAGATAGTAATCAGTAACGTCCTCAAGTATCATTCAAGAGAAGTGTATACCCAATAGGACCCTGTCTAACGACAGCCCTAGGATACAGCCGAAATCAGAACTGTCAAGGAGAAAATGAATGGAGTATGCAGATAAAGATGGTTGGCACGACAGGCTCCCCTGCCCAAACATTGACTGCCAGAGCAGTGACGCTTTCAGCTACAACGAAAACAGTGGTGCTGGTAAGTGCTTTTCATGTTCTAAGAAATACCCTAAGGAGATGCCCAAGCTAATGGACTGGGCCTCTGACGAATACCCAACACACAGCACCGGATCATGGGAAGGAACGAGAAAAGTGCAGGTAGTAGAAAAGCAAGACAACGTCACAGAGTTTCTGACACCAACATTCCGTGGTGTTCGTGACATCACTGACACGACTATGAAGTTTTATGGTGTTAAGACTTACGTCAACAGCAACAACGATCCTGTCAAACAGGAATACGTCTACCCGTCTGGTGGTGTGAAGACACGCTACTTCCCCAAAGAGTTCCGTGCCCGTAACCTCAAGTCTGACGAACTGTTTGGTATGAACCTCTGGAACAGTGGTTCGTGCAAGATCGTGACGATCACAGAGGGTGAGCTTGATGCCATGTCAGCCTATCAGATGTGCAACAACCCCAAGTTCCCTGCGGCCTTTGTATCGTTGCCATCGTCAACACCGAGCCACCGCCTGTGGGCTAACGTTGACAAGTGGTTGAGTAGCTTTGACAAGATCGTTCTGTCCATCGAACATGACGATGCTGGTAATTCTGTCGCCCAGCGCATCGCTAACCTTTACCCAAACAAGGTCTACCGTGTGCAGCATGACAAGTATAAGGATGCTAACGAGTTCCTACAGGCAGGGGCCAGGGCTGAGTTCTTTAACGCTTGGTTCAACGCAGTAAAGTATACCCCTGAGAACATCTACAATACCACAGACAAGTTCCTAAACCTCTACAACGGTGCTGAGAATCACGTCTATGTGGAGACAGGCATCCAAGACTTCGACGCACTGTGTATGGGTCTGATGCAGGGACACTTCACTCTGTTCAAAGCACAGACTGGTATCGGTAAGACTGAGTTCATGCGCTACCTTGAGTATCACATCCTCAAGAACTACCCTAACATCTCTATCGCTGCATGGCACATGGAAGAGACAAAGCTACGCAGTCTTCTCGGCCTTGTATCCTACGAACTTAAGGATAACGTAACCCGAAAGGACTTGATCGCTGAGAAGGGCCGAGATGCTGACGTTCAAGAGGCTATCAAGACACTGACAAAGGACGAAAGGTTCTACCAGTTCTTCCTCAATGACGAGGATGATCCTCTAGATATCCTTCAACACATCCGTTACCTGTCTCAGGCATGTGGTGTTAAGTATGTGTTCTTCGAGCCTATCCAAGACATTGCAGCAAACATGGGTGCTGAGGAGAGTAAGGAACAATTCCTAGCCGACCTGTCGGTACGTCTGTCAAAGCTTGCGGCAGAGCTTGGTGTTGGTATCGTAACCATTGGTCATACAAACGATGATGGTGCTGTTAAGTATTGCCGTATGATCGAACAGCGGGCGTCAGTTGTGGTCGAGCTTAACCGTAACAAGCTTTCTGAGAATGCCGATGAGCGTAACACTACAAAACTCCTTGTCACAAAGAACAGACCTGTCGGCCCTACAGGATACGCTGGTCAGCTTGTCTTCAATACAAACACATTCACACTAGCAGAGAAGTATGGTGATATCTGATGGAAGTCTTACAACCAGTCCTAGACCTTATCCTTGGTGCACCCCCTCTGGTTTGGATCTCATCAGTCATCTACTTTTTAGGAGCTGTTAACCACTACCTGCTTGTGTCTGCTTTGCTACAAGTAATGGAGTTAGAGGCAGACGATAGTGCTATTAAGTTTAGGGCTATGATCTGGCCGTATGATGTGGTAAGTACGTTTGTTCTAGTAATGTTCGAGCCTGATGAGGATGAAGAGGAATGAAGATAGTCGCTATGGATATAGAGACGGACGCCCTTGATGCTAGACGCATATGGGTTATCTGCACCCAAGATACCAGCAGTGGTGAGAAGAACCAGTTTCTTAATGTTGACACCATACCAGAAGAGAGACAACGGTTCATTGACTACATCGCTGATGCTGATCGTTTCGTACTGCACAACGGTATCGGTTTTGATGTTCCAGTCCTTAATCGTATGCTTGATGGTGTTAATATTGACTATGGCAAAGTGATCGACACGCTGATCGTATCTCGTCTCGTTGACTTCAGTGTTGAGGGTGGTCATAGCCTAAAGGCGTGGGGCCAGAGACTTGGTAACTACAAGACTGATTACTCTGACTGGTCCCACCTTAACCAAGAGATGATTGACTACTGTCACCAAGACGTGACGGTGACTGTTGAGCTTTACAACAAGTTCCGTAAAGTTATCGAAGACCCTGAGTGGCAGGAAGCACTCAAGTGTGAGCATCAAATCCAGCGGCTGTGTGAGCAGATGACAGAGAACGGGTTCTACTTTAACCAGACCCTAGCCCTGTCAATGCTTGACGTTATCAAGGCACGTATGGAGGAGCTTGAGACAGGGTTCCAGCAGGACTTCCCTCCTAAGCTTGAGGTAGTCAACACGATCAAGTACCGTCTCAAGAAAGACAACACCCCTGTGGCGTCAGTTGATAACGCCCGTAGTAAATATGTAATGACAAAGGTTGATAACTCTGTTAACCCCCCTGACTTACACTGCTACGACTTTGTTTCTTTTAATCCAGCCTCACCGAAACAGCGGATAGACCGACTGTGGGAAGCAGGATGGGAGCCAGTAGAAAAGACGAAAGGACATATCGAATATGAACGTGAAAAGCAAAGGGCTAACCGAAGAGCGTGGCGCTAAGTTCGAGCGGTATGGTTGGACACTATCTGAGGTAAACCTCAGCACTCTTCCTGAGTTCGCACCTGAGGGTGCAAAGAACCTTGCTGAGTGGCTCACTCTCGAAGGAAGACGATCAAGCTTGGTGGAATGGCTTGGTCACTACAATGAAAAGGATGGACGTATTCATGGACGCTTTACACACATCGGAGCTTGGACTGGACGAATGGCACACAGTGCGCCAAACCAAGCCAACATCCCCTCAGCTTTTCACGGGCAACCCAGAACGGCTGTTGACGCTGTTAAAGCAAAGTATGATGGAGACTTCCGTAAACTCTGGTGTGTACCAGAGGGTAGTTACCTCGTCGGGACGGACGCTGAGGGTATTCAGCTTCGCATACTTGCCCACCTTATGAAGTCTGAGGAGTATGTTCACGCTATCATATCAGGAAAGAAGGAGGACGAGACCGACATCCACAACCTAAACAAGAAGGCTCTTGGCATTAGCCATGTAACCCGTGATGACGCAAAGACATTCATCTACGCATTCCTTCTTGGTGCTGGTAACGGTAAGGTTGCACAAATCCTTCGGGTTAATCAGCGTGAGGCTGCTGAGGCTGTTGAGAACTTCACCAACTCCATCACTGGCCTTGCTGACCTAAAGAACAACATCATACCACACGTTGCAAAGCGTGGCTGGTTCAAGGGACTTGATGGTCGTAAGGTTATCGTTCCGTCAGAGCACAAGACACTAGCTGGTATGTTACAGAACGGGGAGAGCACGATCATGAAACACTCTGCTCTCCGCTGGAATAAGAAAGCAACCGAGGAGGGGATCAACTACAAGCTTGTAACCTGGCCCCATGACGAATGGCAGACAGAGGTTAGTGGTGATATGGCTACGGCTGAACGTTTGGCACTACTACAACGACAGTCTATCGAAGAGACTGGCAAGAAGTTCAACATGTTCTGCCCTCTAGCAGGATCATCTGACATTGGAAGGAACTGGTATGACACTCACTGATCTAGTATTAGGTCTTTTTCCTGTACTTTTGTACTTGACATACAAGGCAATCGTACTTATTACTTTCCGTACTCAAGCTAAAGGAGCTTAACAATGGCTAAGGCAAAGAAAACTACTTACGGCGTGTTCAAGGGCAAGGCTTACTGGGCCAAAATCTTCAAAGAGAACATGGATGACTCGGAGTATCACGAGAAAACAAACGGTCAGTTCAACATGATCTTCATCCCCGACTCGGAAGAAGTCATTGACGAGATGATCAAGGCTGGTTTCCCAGAAGTTTCCATGGGCAATCAGATGATTAAATCCTACGACTTCGCTGACGGTAAGCGTGGTATGAAACTCAAGCGTCCCAACGTTCACCCGTCTGGTTATGATAACCTCGGTGGTGCACCTGTTGTCACCAAGGGTATGACCAACGAGCCTTGGTCCTATTCTGCTGATGGTGATATCGGTAACTCCAGCTCTGTCGCCGTAAAGATTTCGATCTACGGTGAGGGTTCTACCGCCTCTGTCAAACTAGAACGTGTTGGTGTTATTGAACACGTACCATTCGTAGCATCTGCTGGTGCTTCTAACAACGGCTGGTAAGTCTCTCCCTCACCTGAGCATGTGGCTAAACTGCTCCAATAGGAGAGACTATGGATAACATTCTAATCGATGGTGATATCTTTGCATATCGTGCTGCGTTCTCCTGTGAGAATGATGAGCTTGACGATGCACTTGAAAAGGTTGACGACATCCTAACCGAGGCTCTATCAGAAGTCCTCTGGGATTACGACCAAGATAGTAACGAGCAGTTCCAACTATTCCTTACAGGCAAGGGTAACTTCCGTTACGATATCGCTGTAACTGCACCATACAAGGGTAACCGAGAGGGTGTAGAAAAACCACGCTACCTTGCTGATGTAAGAAAGCACATGGTAGATAACTGGGGTGCTGTCGTATCCTCTGGTGAAGAAGCAGATGATCTTATCGGTATCGCAGCATGTAGCTTTGACTATGACTGCACTGTTATCTCTGTAGACAAGGACATGATGCAGTTGCCCTGCTCCCACTTCAATCCTGTCAAACATACTTGGACCACAGTGTCTGAGTTTGACGGTATGAAGTTCTTCTACTCACAGATACTGACTGGTGATAGTGCTGACAACATCATTGGTTTGTTTCGAGTAGGTCCTGTCAAGGCAAGTAAGATACTGGATGGTATCACGTCTGAGTGTGATGCCTACTTACGGGTCCTTGAAGAATACGACAACGATGTTGATCGTGTGACAGAGAACGGTAGGTTACTCTGGCTTAGACGTAGTGTTGGTGATATCTGGGAGCCTCCTGTATGCGCTTCAGATCAGGACTAGAAAAGAGAACAGCGGGATTCCTCAAAATAAGAGGGGTCTCGTTTGAGTATGAGAAGACCAGGATACCTTGGATAGACACGAGACAGAAGACTTACACACCTGACTTTGTACTAGACAACGGTATCATCGTAGAGACAAAGGGTCGTTTCATTGCTTCAGACAGGATGAAGCACCTGATGATAAAACAGCAGCATCCAGAACTAGACATAAGGTTTGTCTTCTCTAACCAAAACGCTAGGCTGTCAAAGGGTTCAAAGACAACGTATGCTATGTGGTGTGATAAACATGGCTACCTCTACGCACAAGAAACAATACCACTAGAGTGGTTAAAGGAGAAAAAGAAATGACCATCATGATACATCGTATAGTCGATGGTCCTTACGAGGACGAAGAGTACGGTTACTTTCTTGTGTGTCTCCTTGAAATTAATGGTGAGTTATACACTGAGGATGTCTATGTCGAAACATTTGATGAGGCTTACGGGATGGTTAAACACTTCTCAACGTCAATCGAACCAATTATAATCTCCTCTTGACGTGTTGATATGGAGGTTTAACCTTGTTTGATCTTGATAGTAAAGTAGCCGCTCTTGTAGAGAACTACGGTATCGTTCTTATACTTGAGCAAAACGAAATCACAGAAGAGTTCGTCATTAGGTTCTTAATTGACGAGGGTCTTATAGACCTTGACGAATACTTCAGTACAGACGCTGATATGGAAGCATGGGGAATGTTGGAAGAATGATTAACGAAACAGACTTGGACATGTTTGGCTACTACGATCTCTTTGAGAGGACTACGCAAGCAGCCTTCAAAGACTACAGTGACTGGGTAGAGGGTAAGATCATCACAGCAGGTCAGGCCCGCTTGGTTGAGAACGTACTTGGCCTCGTTGGTGAGGCTGGTGAGGTTGCTGAGAAGATCAAGAAACAGATCAGAGATAGTAACAAGGTCACCCCTGACGAGATCATCAAGGAACTAGGTGACGTTTTGTTCTACACAACTGCTCTGTCAAACTACTTCGGCAAGCACCTTGGTTACGTAGTAGAAATGAACATCAAGAAGCTTGATGACAGACAAGAGCGTGGTGTTCTCAAAGGATCAGGAGATAACAGATGACCAAGATAATTAACAAAAACTGGCTGGTGCGTTTTGTACGTTTTGTAATGACGTGGAGACACCACAGAAGGATCATCAAAGAGTTGAACGCCATGTCTGACAAAGAACTTTCTGACATTGGTATCAATCGTGGTGATATCGACCGTATCATATGGCTAAATGAAGACAAAGAAAAAAGAGGTAAGTAACATGGACAACCGTCAACAATTCTCCACCCGTGCTCAAGTCGTAACCCGCCGCACATACAATCGTCCTAAGGATGATGGTACGTTTGAGACGTGGGAAGAGACGGTTGGCCGAGTTATCGGTCATCAGCAGTGGCTGTGGGAACGTGCTAAGGGTGCACCCCTCGTGCTTGAGGAAACCCTTGAGCTTAACGAACTGCGTGAGCTTATGCTTGATCGTAAGGCTACTGTGTCTGGTCGTACACTGTGGCTCGGTGGTACTGACGTATCGAAGAACCGTGAGGCATCACAATTCAACTGTTCTTTCGGTCGTGTTGAGACTGTCCATGACGTGGTTGACGCCTTCTGGCTTCTCCTGCAGGGCTGTGGTGTAGGCTTCGAGCCTGTCGTTGGTACTCTCAACGGTTTTGTTAAGCCTGTCGATGTAGAGATCATCCGCTCAAAGAAGCAGACGGGTGACGGTAAGGGTCATGAACGTAATATGACCAAGCAGTACAACCGTGATGGTAATACTGTGTGGCACCTTACTGTAGGTGACAGTGCTGAGGCTTGGGCCAAGGCTATCGGTAAAATCATGGCACTCAAGGAAGCGGTTGATGTCGTTGTCATCGACTTCTCTGAGGTCCGTGCTGCAGGTATCCGTCTCAAGGGTTACGGCTGGATCAGTTCTGGTGACGAGACTATCTCGGTAGCATTCAAACGAATTACCGATCTTATGAATAAACGTGCTGGTAAACTCCTGACACGTATCGACATCCTCGACCTGTTGAACCACCTCGGTACTACACTATCGTCTCGTCGTTCTGCTGAGATCGCCCTAATGCCAGTAACAGATGCGGAGATTGACGACTTTATCTCCGCAAAGAAAGACTTCTGGCTGTACGACAATGCCCACCGTCAGCAGTCCAACAATTCTATTGTGTTCTGGAACAAGCCGACTAACTGGGAACTACGTTACATCTTCGACAAGATGGTTGAGGCTGGTGGTTCTGAACCAGGTTTCATCAATGGTGAGGCAGCTAAGAAACGAGCACCTTGGTTCAAGGGTGTTAACCCGTGTGCTGAAATTCTGCTAGGTAACAAGTCGTTCTGTAATCTGGTTGAGATTGACTGGGGTAAGTTCATCACCGACTTTGGTGGACTCCAACGTGCTGTCTACATTTCCGCCCGTGCTAACTATCGTCAGACCTGTGTTGATCTTGATGATGGTGTACTGCAGCGTTCTTGGCATGAGCTTAACGAGTTCCTGCGGCTGTGTGGTGTTGGTGCTACTGGTATCGTTAAGTTTATTGATGCACACAAAGGCTACAATAACCTTGAGGACATGGTTAAGACACTCCGTAAGGAAGCACAGAAGGGTGCTCACTCCATGGCTGACGAGCTGGGCCTACCACGGGCTAAGGCAGTCACAACAGTCAAGCCATCAGGAACCCTGTCTAAGATCATGGACACCACTGAGGGTGTACACAAGCCACTCGGTAAGTACATCTTCAACAACGTCACATTCTCTAAGCATGACGAAATCATTCCGACACTTCGTCAGGCTGGTTACAAGATCGTTGACAAGCCCTTTGAACCTGACAGCGTATTGGTCACGTTCCCTGCGGTCTACGATGACGTTAAGTTTGATGTTGTTGATGGTGTTGAGGTAAACGTAGAGACAGCACTCCTGCAGCTTGAACGTTACAAGTTCATGATGGACAACTACGTAGACCACAACTGTTCTGTTACTATCAGCTATGACCCATCTGAGGTCGAGGCTATTGTCAACTGGATTCTGGAGAACTGGGACAGCTATGTTGGTGTGTCGTTCATCTACCGTAACGATCCTACCAAGACAGCAGAGGATCTTGGTTATGCCTACCTACCGCAGGAAGTTGTCACCAAGGAGAAGTACTACGACTATGCCAACAACCTGTGGCCTGTCGATCTGACCAACCTTGCTACAACTGATGACCTGTCGGACGAAGCCTGTGCCACTGGTGCTTGCCCTATCCGATAAGGCTGTGTCCTGAGCATGACGTATAAAAGGCTCACCTAACAGAAGGAGTTACAATGGGCTACACAGTTATTAGCAGAACAGAATGTTCTTGGTGTGACAAGGCAATGGACCTACTCTACGAACACGGCATCGACTATGAGAAGGTGGACATCTACGATGATCCTTGGGTAAGGACACTTCTTGAGAAGGCTAATCTTGGTACTGTGCCGCAGGTGTTTAACAACACTGGTGTGTTGATTGGTGGTTATGAAGAGTTGTGTCAGCACATCAATAACATTGACATCTACCAGTAGGTAGTTTACCTCAATATTAACTCCTCGTAGCTCAATTGGATAGAGCACCTGACTTCTAATCAGGGTGTTACAGGTTCGAGTCCTGTCGAGGAGACCAACTAAAGGATACCCCATGACAAAACCCGTGCGTAAAAGCTTTAATAGAGCTTTGTATGAAGCCTACGATAGTAAAGCAAAAGATGCACTGGTTCGATACTTGTTGCATAAAGGTCACACTATTGAGAGCACCGTCGAAGACTACTACGTCGATGTTGTCTCAAGAAAGCACGGTCTAACGTTCTTTAATGAGGCCGAGGTTAAGGTAGGGTGGTCAGGACAGTGGAACCCAACGTGGTTAGACGTTAGAATACCAGAACGAAAGACACGTCTACTGAACGAGTATCGTGAGAAGGATGGTGTTCTTAACTTCTACGTCTTCGACAAAGACCTTAAGCAAGCATGGCGCATTAAGGACACCTACCTTACTCAGGATGTGCTGCGTGAAGCATCTGGTAGAAACATCCGCAAGGGTGAACAATTCTACCACATACCAGTCGAACAAGCCGAACTAATAAAGGTCCCAGAATAATGGTACAAGAAAAGCCTAAACGTCAGACAAGACGTGTAACAACATACAAGAATGCTGACAACAAACCTGTTATCCAGCTTCTACCAAAGACCTTTAAACAAGAGGAGTATGTCAAGCACCTCGACACAGCAAGTCAGGTTATTGTACTTGGTCCTGCTGGTACTGGTAAGACATACATCGCTGCTACCAAGGCGTCACAGCTTTACCAGATTAAGGCTATCGACAAGATCATCATCACCAGACCTAACGTAGCGGCTGGTAAGTCCATCGGTTACTTTCCTGGGACCCTAGAGGAGAAGATGATGCCATGGGTCATGCCTGTTCTTGAAGTACTTCACTGGCACTTGGGTAAGGGTGTCGTTGAAACTGGTATTAAGAACGGTAACATTGAGATCGCACCATTCGAGACTATGCGTGGTCGTTCTTTCCAAGATGCTTTCGTCATCCTAGACGAGGCGCAGAACGTTACACCACACGAGATGAAAATGTTTCTAACTCGTGTCGGTCAGAACTGCACTGTCGTTCTTAATGGTGACATACAACAGTCTGATCTTGGTGAAACGTCAGGTCTTGCGAAGGCAATACATATCGCTAAGAAGCACTTGATCCCCGTTCCTGTGGTAGAGTTCACGGCTGACGACATTGTTCGTTCTGATCTGTGTAAACAGTGGATCGTAGCCTTTATGAAGGAGGGTTTGTAATGGGTGCTAGTGGTATTATTTGGATTGACACAGTCTACGATGCGTGTATTATCCTGCTAATCGAAGTAGCCTACGTTTTGAACATCACCTATGAGGAGATCAATGTTTGGCTCTTCTGTATTCTCTGGCCGATACTCACGGTCTACCAGACACTTCGGATCGTATACTTGAAAGGTAAAGTCAATGGACGAAAACCCACTAAATACCCAGATTGGCGGTGACCACTACAAGGGACAGGCAATCCAACCAATCCAGTATATCCTAGCCAATGAGCTAGACTTCTGTGAGGGTAACGTTGTCAAGTATATCACACGATGGAAGCAGAAGGGTGGTATCAAGGACCTTGAGAAGATCAAACACTATGTTGACTTCCTGATTGATCAGGAGCAGTCAAAACTTTAGACAAAGAAAAACCCCCTTGGAGAAATCCTTGGGGGTTATTTTTTATTTTCGTTTCTTCTTTTTCTTCTTGGCTTCCTCAGCTACCCTCAGTGCTATAGCTACTGCTTGTTTCTGGGACTTACCGTGGGACATTTCCAGTTTGATATTTGAACTGACTGTCTTCTTGCTATAACCCTTTTTGAGTGGCATTACCATTTCACCTTATCTGCCCAGTATGCTGCACTCATCTTACCCTTCTTGATATTCTGGGCATGACGAGCCTTAAATGAAGCCCTACGCTTCTTCTCAGCCTCTGTCTTTGGGTTCTTACCAGCACCATTAACACCCTGTTGACCAAAACGAATGATCTTCTCCTTACCATCAGCACATGCCTTGACAACATGTGACTTGGTAGGGTGATCAGGTGTACGCTTAGGTGCGTTACACTTCATCTTTTCTTTGTCAATTTTCTTAGCCATTAGTCTTCCTCTTAAATAGACCTACGAAACCTCTGGCTATCTCAGAGGGTGACGGTAGTAACCAACCAACAACAAGTAAGACTATGTACCATACAGGTATCTTCTCGTTGGTTATGTTAATAGTTTCTACCTGCTGTGTCTCTACCTGCTTAGTCTCGGTAGTATTGACAACATCTCTTTCAGCCTTAGTTATACTCTGCTGACCTACGATCTGTTGATTGTTCTCAGCCCCTGCCTGTACGTTGGCTGCTACGTTAGGCCCACCACCACCAAGAATACTTAATGGGTTAATCCCGCTGCACCCCGTCAGGAGCAGGAGAAGTGCTATTACCGCTAGTCTTGTCATAGATATGAAGCCCCGCTGATGCAGCTACAAAAGATATGAAGGGCCACACGATAGCCTCGACCATCTGAACGTCACCCTGATAGATTTTAAGGCAGAGTACCGCAACGAATGCTGCGGCGTACTCCCTCTTAAACGTCTTACTTGCGAAGCTCATTTCAAAGCTTACCTAGGTTTATCTCAACAGTACGTCCAGTGTCCTTGCTTGGGTCTTGGTAGTCACGGCTACCGAAAAGAAATGCAAGGTTTCTCATCATCTGGTATTTTGATGGGGCATTATTGACGGTATTCATTACAGCCTCGGTAAAACTAATATCAGAGGCAGCAAACTCCTCTGAAGTCAGCTCTCTATACTTACCGTCAGGACCAGCACCTGCACCGAAATCAACCCAAGAGTTAAAATCGTACTGGTCAGTAAGAGTAATATTACCCTCACTATCCATAGACAGTGTCGCCTCGCCAAGTGTCATCTTAAGTTCGTCGGCACCGCTTAGGTTGGCAAGGCTCTCTAGCATGTTCTGGTTTTGGTTTTGCCCACTCTTGAATCTGACTGACATACTAGAACCAACTGTGTTGTAGTCTTCGTAGGTTACCCTTGCAGTCTCACCTGGGGTCAAGCCCTTATTCTGAGCAATAGCCCTAATGGTCTCAATGGCTTCAGGGGTGAAGTTGTCAGCAGTTATCTTACGCCCAAGATTTGGCAGGAAGATGTCGTCAAGCAGTGTTTTAATAGGTGTTGATGAAACTGCTTTTGCGACTGTGACAGTCTTATCGGCAGCATTAGATATAGCCTCCCCAGCCTGACCAGCTAAGTCAGACGCTGTGGCGATAGCAGAGTCTGCTGCGGTAGCCACCTCCTCTCTGGTAGGCAACCAAAGCTCCACTTGGTCTGCTGTGTCAGACACCATCTGCTTGCCGGATGCAATGGCATGACTACCCATTGCAATAGCCTCCTCCCAAACGGATGCGTTAGGGTCTCTGGACCTGTTACTGAAGTCAAACATTACCCGTAATCTCCCTAATTACTTCGTTTAGAGTGACATCGTCTAAGTGCTTGAAGCCCTCCCAAGTAGAACGAAGTCTTGCTCTCTGTTGTTCTGGTGACCTACCACTACCGATGGCCTCTCTCGCAAGGACAAGGAACATTTCATCCTGAGTCTTTCTGTCAAAGACTGTGTCTGGTGCCAACCCCATCTTATTAACAAGGTAACTAAGTGTACTACCTACAATTTGGTATTTACCCATTGGAGTAGAGGTTAGGCCGTTACGTCCTGCATAGGTGTTTGAACCAAGGCGTGGTTTTACCCATTGACCGTATGGGCCTGACGGATCAGAGAACTGTATAAGTTCACCGACTGTCATAGTCGATACACGAACACCTCTAAACTGGTCTGAAGTTCTCTCAGCATGACCGAAGAGAGTGTCGTAAGTGCCCGCCTCTACAACCCGCAGTGCCGACTGGGTTGTTGACTCCGGTCGGAGGGAGGCTTCACTGCCAGTGTATGGGGCGATGGTACTATCATAGTTACCTCCACCTGTAGCAGACAGAGATACTCTTGTAGCAGACAGAGATACTCTTGTAGCAGATGGTAGAGTTGTGTTCAACTCAAGGGCCTTTTGAATACCAGTGGCGAAGTTAACTGCGATATCTTCATTACCCACAGCCTTGTCAGGGGTAACTTCTACTGCTCTTTTAGAGAAGTCCATAGGTGTTACTCCTTAATGAGGACACGACCATCAGCAGGGTTGACAAAGTAAGCGCCAGCGGGCAGGGCTTCAAACTGGGCCTCAATCTCTGCATCAGTTTTACCAGTGAACTGGAACGGTGCGCTGGGTGTTCCTGCTCTAGGCAAGGTAGTGGTAGCAATCCCACCGTTGTTAATGATTTCTTGGTTGGCAGCTTCTCTTTGCGCAGGAGTAGAACCAAGGTGAACCTCAAGTACTTTAGGATCAGCACCAGATCTCTTGAGAAGATCAGTAAGAGCTGTCATACCAGCAACATAAGGTTTCAGAGCATTGTAGTCATTGACGAAAGCCTGTGTCCAGCTACGTGCGTTGGGGTTATCAATCTTACGACCACGATCCTCAAGCAGGTCAGCAATAGAGCCGTTGTATAGACGGTCTGCGTAGCCCTGTAGTGCAAAGATTTCGTTTTCTTTGATTACAGGATTGCTGTTGTTGAAACCAATTGTACCGTCTGCACTAATCGTCAGTTTACTATCAGCAAGCTTACCAGAGTAGGTGGTGTTGAGGATGTTAAGCTGACTCAAGAGGGAGTGCTGAATACGTGCAGTTGCCAGAGAGTGTGCTTCTGGATCAAGTGCTTTGATAGAATCCAGTGTGCTGAACATATTCTGCGAGTACACCCTGCTAAGGTACTGTGGGTCAAACAGACGATCAGATGTCGAGACAGTAGCAGCTATCTGACCAATACCAGTGGTGAAGTTGTTTCTTACATCAGGGTCCTGAACACCACGGCTGTTAGGAATAGCAACCATGATACCGTTAGCCACATCAATAAGGTTTACCCTGTCAGCAGGACTAAATACATCCAGATCTTGAATCCGCTCAAGGAAATCTCTGTCGTACAGACCGTCAGTAGTAATATCAAGAACATCACCGAGAGGAGGAGGGTTAGATCCACCACCACCAAACTCAGGGTTGCTAGTGTTGAAGTCTTCTACAGCTTTGGTATCGGAGGATGCTGTAATACCTAGTGCTTCGTTGAAGGAAGAGAAGTCTAGGTTTGTTGACGTGTCAGGGGAGCCTACAATAGCGACAATCTCAGGTTTAGCCGTAGTTAGTGCTGTACGCATGTCTGAGTAGAACTGAGCGCTAAGGGTGTTACGACCCTCCTTCGTGGTGAGGGCACCAGCGAGAAGGGCAGCACCAGTGTCACCCTCTGTACGTGCCCTCTCAAGCAAAACCTGTGCCACGTTTGTGAACTGACGAGTTGCCTCAATGTCAAGTGTATCGGTGTCGAAGCTTACAAGTTTATCCGTCAGCTGATTTAGGGCAGCAAGCTGGTCAGCGATAGGTTTGAACTGGTCTTCACTTACGTTAGCAGGTCTGGTTAGAGTTGCATTAAGAGAGGCGAGAGCAGCACGGAGCTGCGTCAAGGACTCAACAGAGACGTTACCACCTGCAGCCTCAATCTCAATACCCTTAAGAGCAACGTTCATAAGGTTGTTGATAAGACCGTTAGCTCTCGGCTGATAAGTACTAGCAAACTCTCTTGCAGTAATGTTCTTTGAGGTGCTTAGGTAAAGAGCATCTGCTTGATCATTCTGGAACAAGCTGGCTGCAGCGGCGACAACATCAGCCTGAGTGTACTCAACACCCGCAGCCTTAAGCTGCTCTTCTGCGAGGAACATCCACTCAGGGTTCTGACCAAGGGTCTCAATAACCTGACGAGAGGCTGCGTCCATAGGGTTCTCAACGGGTTTTACGTTGATACCCGTGTAGCGCATTACAGCGGCTGCTTCTTCATCACCGATAGCAAAACCCTGTGCCTCATAGCCTGCAATGAGAGCACCAACTTTTGTATTAAGTGTGGCTTGGTCCTCAATACCACCAAGTTCAAGTAGACCCTGGACAAGACTACCGTATGCACCACGGTTAATACTTGCCTCAGAGGTGCCACCACCTCTTGACATGGCGACATCTATAACACCGAATAGACCCTGAGATACGTTCTGAAGATTCCTTGCTGCGATAGAGGCATCTGAGGTCGTAACGGGGGCTACTGGGTTACTAACTACAGCCCCAGTATCACCTATATCAATTGCAAATCCTGCCATAGTTAGTTCCTTTGTGTCTCAATGATCTGGGCGTCACGGGCTACGCCAAGCTTAATTGCGTTTCTCATGATCTCTGGGAATTGGCTCTCGTTGATCATCCTTGTTTCGGTTGCTCTCTTAAGCTCGTCAGAGAGTGGTGTTGCCCAGAGTAGGTCAGTGGCTTCTCTCCACTTTTCAGCACCAAGCCTAACCCGATCAGGGTCATCCGAAAGCATGTCAAGTTTAGCACCTCTTGCTAGAGTAAGCAAGTCGTCAATGATTACCTTGGCATCACCCTCTTCCTTGTACATGATCTCGTTGTAGTCGTACCAGTCTTGGATAGGGGCAGGTGTTGCACCAAAGAGAATGGAACGTACCGCCATGTTCTTATCTTCACCCTCGAAGGTGTAACCACCAGCGGTACGGTGGGTACGGCTCAAGTAGTTACCAGTTTCGATAAGCTCTCTGATCTTGACCCACTTATCATAGGTCGAGATGTTTCGTAGTGTTGCGTTAAGGTCTTCACCAAACTTGTACTCTCTGCCACCAATAGCAGAAGAGAATACTCTTACGATCCCGCCCCAAATATCGCCAGCGATCTCACCAGACGGACCCATGACAGTCGTAATGAAGTTCTCAGAGAACAGACCCTTGACGTAGTCAATAGGTTGGTTGACCACAGACACACGTTCTGAATAGGCTGTGCCCATCTCTCCACCACCAAGTACCTCTGAAAGAATGTAGTCACCAAGACCGTACTTGATAAAGTGGAATGCCTTAATATCCTCTGGTTTAGACGGATCGAACCCAAGCTTTTCAAAGATGTAGCTAGAGTACTGACCGAGGCCAAGACCAGTCATACCCCAGAGAGGGCCGAGTACCGCCGCCATCCTAAGCTTCTCACCAGCGGTAAACTGACGACCGATAGTAAGTGCTTGCATGGCATTGAGTGAGTAAGACAGCCACTGAGTAGGTACACGGGCAGGACCCTGTGCCCACGAAGCCTTAGACGTGGTTGTCATACGGAAGGTAAGATCTTGCTCACGGTTAGCAATCCAGCGCAAGCCTGAAGGACTAAACGCATCCTCACCTGCACGTTTGACACCATGCTCAAGGAACGCTGTGATCATCGACATGGTTCTGGTTACTTTTTCACCAGCATCAAAGAAGATAGTGGATGCCTTCAAGAACTGACCCGCACGTTCCCTTGCCTTACCCGGCAGGTTAGAGGCGGCAGAAACACCGTTAGGCATCTGAAGCTCTATGATGTTACCATCAACAGTATTACGACCACTCTCTCTCACATATCTTACAATACGTTCGAGTTCATTTGGGTCAACATCCATGAACTTGGCAACACGAGCAAGGCCCAGCGCACGAGTTGCATCGTCAGAAATACTTGCCAAAGCCTGAACGGGAAGAGCATAGGCCATAGCCTTTACGCCTGCCCTAGGTGATGCAGCAAGAATGACTGAGGAGTGCATAGCCTGAAGGATAAGCTGGTCAGGGTTGAAGAAACCCATCTTGGAGTAGAAGCCAACCTTAAGAAGCTGTGAGGCTGGGTCGGTCTTTGACAAGTCAAGCTTAAACCCAGTGCCTTGGAAGATAGCCTCAGTAGCTCTTGACGTGAAGTCTTCCCACATCTTACTAGACCATGTCGGTTGGTTCAAACGTGCGATAAGGATACGCTGTTGTTCCTTAAGCTGGGTAGCAAGGCTGTCGTATGTTCCGCCTACAACAACCTTAGACTCTGTCAGACGACCAATGAAGTCATTCTTTGGAATGCCCTTGAAGTCAACAAGACCAGACTTCTCTGCAAGCTTAACCCAACCGTCAATGGCATCTCTCGTGGCCGCACGGTTAGCGTAACCAAAGGCTTCTGAGGAGAACTGCTCAAGCATTGACGTGATTGGGTCAGCGTTAACTGCTTTACCACCACCAAACTCCTGAAGAACTTGGTCACCCCTACGCATGTTGGTCCTAACACCGACAAGCTCACCGTATGTCATACCAGAAATAGTACCATCAACACCAGTATGCTCCATGAGAACCTTTGCGTCACGCTGTTTAAACACAAATGTTTCACTGAAGTTCATGCCGTAGTCTTTGGCTTTCTTAAGCAGGTCGTCGAAGTCGTTAATGTTGACATCCCAGTTGTTATTCTTACGGATCAGGTCGTCAATAAACTTACGCTGCTCCTTAGTAAGCACAAGCTCTTCGATCTTACGAACGTTCTGCTTTGTAAGGAGGTCTTTAATGTGGCTGGTGATGTTATTGATTTCGGTTACAGCCCCTTGTGCTTGCTTCTGACCAAAGGAACCAAGCAGAGTTTTGAAGGTAGAGTTAACCTTACGCCCAGACTCAAGGGTCTGCTCGAAGACAGTACCAACAAACCAGCGGAACTGTGCGTTAGTACGAGGACCACCAATGTTGTATGGCATCACGTCAGACTTATTAAGAGCACGAACACGCTTAACATTAGTGATGTACTGGAAGCCTTCGTAGGGGTCAACAACCTTGTATACAATAAGGTCATCAAGACTATCCGAGGAGACTACACGGTTAGCTGCAACATCAAAAACAAGATCATCAGTAGGAACATTTGTAACTCGGTAACCAATGTCAGTGTAACCATCACGAATTTCTACAAGCTCACCACCCTCAGCAACTACACGTTTAAGACGATCAGATGCTTTAATGTTCCAGGTTGCGTTGTTGATATCTAGGATAGCATGGTATGCTTTGACAACCTTGTCGCTTGGTGCGGCCCCATTTGCAGCGGCCCAATGAGCACGGAAGGTAATCTCATCAGGAGCACTACGAAGGTGTGCAAGGTCACCATCACGAAGTCTCTCGAAGTACTTACCAAGCTTGTTGAGGTCTTTAGAGCCTACAGAGCGGACTACTTTCTGGTAAGGTTTGACAGCCTCAGCAATAAGAGTTCTGCCTGCCTCAGCCTGCATGAACTTAGCACCAAGACGATCACCAAGACGAATAGTAACTGGTTCAAACACACGGTTAACAACATCAGAAATGTAGTTTGCTGTCTGACCAAAACCAGTCTTACCTGCAAACAGGTCCTTATTCACAATCTCACCGATGTCACCCTCACCTAGGACATCAAGACGTTTCTCACCCTGAAGTAACCAGCCACGCCCATTAGGATTCTTGATAGGAACAAGTGAAGGTTCGCTACCGATAGCCCTCTGTGCTGCGGTCTTATTCGGGAATGGTTTACCTCCATCAGCACCGAGCTGGACAATAACCCTGTAGTCGTTAGAACCCTCGTCAACAAGCTGAGTGAACTTAACTACAGTGTCCTTGACACGCTTTGACACAGCCTCTGCAGCATCGTCAGCCAAACGTTTAATGGTAGCCTCAGGAAGGTACTCACCTAGAGAACCCCGTTTGTTCAAACTCTCAAGGTCTTCAAACAAGCCTGACGATCTTGTCTCTGCACTTATAACAGCAAGGTTAGGTCTTTCTACAGGACCCTTCACGGGATCAAGGTGCTGAGGAAGACTACGTCCAGCCTCAACTCTGTCAACTTGTACACCCTCTCTGCGTATCTTCTGACCTAAGGCTAGAGCGGACTCCTCAGCATCACGAAGAACAGCCAGTGCGTCAATACCACGTCGAATTGATGTGACAGATTTGACAGAACCCCTGCCTACTGCACCAGCCACCTCAGCAACTGGGATAAGGTCTGTAACACCAATAGCAGCAAATGCGGCAGCGGCAGGGTCATTGCCGAGGTAGCGGGCATCATTTGCAATTTTGTAGAGGTTCCAGATGGAATCCGACGAGAAGACACCTTCTTTACTACGGTCTTCAATATAGACTGTAGCCCACTTAAGGAACTCATCAGGGGATTTGTTTAGGAAAGCCTCTTTGATAGTCTCACCCTCACGGTTAGACCGCATGGTAATATCTTCAATAGCTCCAATTGGAAGCTGACGAAGAACGTTGATGTCAAGGAAAGTAAGAAATTTGCTGAAGAGACCCTGCTCGTTCTTGTCGATAGCCTCACCAATAAGACGATCCCAGATAGCCATGTTCGTCATGGTTCTAGCGTTAGCTGGGTTAATCGTCTGGTCAGCAAGAGCAAGACCCTGCATCAGGACAAACTCCTGAACAGACATGTCAGACTCTTTTGAAAGACGCTCAGAGACCACCGTAGCAGCTTCCTCAGGGGTCTTCCCTTCTTCATAGGCTGCGTCTACCTGATCCTGTACAGACACGTCCTGCATAGCCGCCATAGCCGCTGCGGGACTTGAGATAGGTAGGCCACTCTCGTTTGTGTTTTCGATTGACGAAAGGGGGATACCCATAGCCAAAGCGATATCAGTGTTGGCAGACAAGTTCCTCTCAGAGAAAGGATCAGGTTTGCCTACGGCTACTTTAATGACATCAGTAGAGGCGATAAGAGCCTTTTCGTTGTCAATCTCTGCTTGAATAGTGGGTAATGTTGCCATTTTAAATCACTTACCCAAAGATGCTAGCAGTGAACTGCTTACCATAGCTTGAACCAAAGGCAAGCTTAGAGGCCCCGAATAGTGCACCGCTGTAGGTGCTATACAAATCAGACTGACCTTGGAAACCAATCTGAGCCATCTGGAAGTCAGACGCCCTCATACCCAGACCACTCATTTGGCTACCATAACCAAGGTTAGCACCAAGCTGAGAGGAGATACTACCAAGACCACCAGCAACCATGGAGGTATCACTTACACCGTATGCTTGGGCCTGTGCTGCGGCCTGAGCACGTGCAATAATGGTGCTACGGATAGCGGCCCTGCGTTGTCTGTTTTCTTGAACAACTTGCATTTGTTTCTGCGTTTCAACAACTTGTTGAGCAGACTGGGTGGCTGCTTTAGCTGCTTGAGCAGACTTATTAGCAGCAACAACACCACCCACACCAGCGACAACACCTACAGTACCAACAGCAGCCGCCGCTGCAGAGATACCACCAAGTGCTGCACCAATAGCTGTAAAGACGGGCATATTAAAACTCCTTCATATAGTGGGTCTCGGCTTTAACGTAACCCTTTTTCTCGTACACTTTGGAAAGGTCTGTCACCCTCTCAAGGTAGGCCATGCCAATGTACTTAATACCTTTTGACAAGGCCCACTCTTCGTAGACCTTCATTAGTCTAAACCCTGTAGTAGAGTTTCTGTGGTCCTTGTGTACAAACCAAGCAATGTCTGTAGACACTTTGTCGCTTGAAAAAAGTGGTTCCATGTACATACAACTGATAAACCCGATAAGTTCTTTGTCTTTTTCAGCGACAAATATTTCGAAGTTATCAACAGAAAGCGTTTCTAAGAAGACCTTCTGTGTTTTGTTGGCATCCCACGAGTAAGGAAGTTTTGCTTCTTTGTGGAATTGTTTGAAAAGCATCAGACACTCAAGGATGTCGTCAGCCACTGCTTTACGAATTACAGTTTCGTCTTTAGACAAGTTACGGCCTTCCGTTGACACCCTGTACCATTGCGTAACCTAGGAGAATAAAGTCATTAGACCCCTCGCTCTCGAAGCGAATACGCACTGAACGACCATGACCACGTACTTTAAGTCTAGTTACGATCATTTCTTCAGGGTAGTTGAAAATGCTTGGGTCCTGTGAGTCTACCACAACTGGATACTTAAGTCTATATGCCTGTTGTGGTTCGTTAAAGGTTTCCTTGAAGTCCCATGCAGTTGACACAAGAAGAGATGATGGCCTAACAACTTCGTACTCGCCATTGGTGTACTCGAAACCCTCTTCTGTCAAACGAGAGTAGACAGTGAGGAATGGTGCATTCTTCTTTAGGGTCAGGTCACCAATGAAATCGTAACCAGTCTCAGCAAAGGACGTGTAACTAGCATTACCCCAGTCAGTAAAGCCTGTAGAGGTAAATGTAGCCATCGTCAGTTGTTTTGTGTCACGGCTTCTTACAAGAAGAATAATAGCACTGTCGCCGCTGTTAAACGGATGCTGTCTCGTAACGACTACGTTAGAGGAGTTAGACACAACATTGTCACCGTTAGAGGTAATAACATTGATAACGAGATCAGACGCACCATAGCCTGAATAGAACACGGCCCCAACTACGTGGGCTTTGACAGACGATTCTGTGTTATCATCAGAGATCCTCCAAGGGAAGAAAGCCTGGAGTGGTACATCAAGTATGAGTGCGTTGTTAAGTTTATTGTTTGTTGGTTCGTTATCATCAGGGTAGAACCAGTAGACTCTTTTACTGATGTTGTCGTATACTGCAGTTACATTGTCTTTGGAGTTAGCAGGGATGTCATCCCAGTAAGACTGAATGGTAGGAATAGAAAGGTTCTGTTCAGAAGCAGTACCACTAACCTGATCGAAGTTCAGAGTATGGATACCGAAACGAGACCACCAGAGTGGAATACCTTCTGCAGCCACAAAGCTTGTTGAGGTAGTAATACCTACGTTTGACACACGGTTGATGGAGTAAGCAGAAGCCTTAAAGATACCGTCAACACCAGAGATAGACCAAACACCGTTCTCAGCAAAGATGTACAGAGACGTTCTAAACGCATAGAGACGTTTGATACCGACACAGTCAGGGATTTTGATCTCACCACCGTCAGTATCCAAAAGGTCACTGAGGTACTCTGCAGTAGGGTCGTTGACTTGGTGACAGACACCAAAGTCAGAAACGTTCTCAATAAGGCGACTGAAAAGAATTGTACCTGAGTTCTTCTCACTGTCTAGGCCAGCATAGAATACTCGACCAGAGAAAGCCTCTGCACACTTGAAGCGAGATGTCTCAATCTCAGTAGTAATACCTGAGCGAACCTTTGCAAAGAAGTTAAGGATGTTGTGGCCGTTGGCAGTAAGCGAAGAGCCAGCAAAGATCTTATCCCACTCAGCGGAATCATAGTTACCATCAGCATCCTTACCAGCATACCAAGGCATAGTAAGTGGTTTACCATCATAGGCAGGAGCATTGGTTGCGCCCCACCCAGAGTTCTCTGCGTCATACAGACGATTAACCTCAGTAGAGGACCCAGCTTCGTAGTAGGTACTTGTGTCACCCTGCCACTCGAAGTCCCTAACATTGTGGGTAATGTTGCCTGTGGTAATGGTGTTCGTTGACGAAGAGTACTTGACGTAGAAGGAGTTAATACCACCACTGGATACTACAAGATAACCCTTAAGTGAGGTAAAGCTGCAGTGGTAGTAAGCAGCACCAAGACCGTAACCAGACGAGAAGCTGTTAAGGTCTACTGTGAAGGGTGCTTGGTCACCAGAGTAAGGGGGAGCACCCTTGTTGTAGAAGTAAAGAGTACCACCAATCTGTACTACAAGAAACTCTTTGTTAGCTACACCACCAGCATTAACCCAATCACCACTCGTTACAATGTCTTCGTCATTGACAACAGGACCAGCAACAGCACTGTCTTCAATAGCTACACCAAGGCGTCTACGACGAGAACCATCTTTACGAAGGTCACAGTTAAGTTCGTCTACCGAAGCACCCTCAGGAAAAGAAAGTTCACCAGCCTCAGTAATAAGACCCTTGATAAAGTTATTGACTATCTTCTGGTTTGCTCTTTGCGCCATCTTCTTCTTTCCGCTCCCTACGTCTTTCTTTGAAATACTCTCGGCGCACCGAGTTAGATTCTGTGATGGAGTTCAGGTACTTTTGCAAACACGTAAGAGCTAACTTAGATGACGTAAAGCGACCCTGTAGGTCCTCTGGCATTTTACCTGTGTCAACTTTTATGACCCAGAAGCCAAGGTACCTAGAGATTGTGTAGGTTGTTTTAACCTTCGGGCTGGTGACAACAATTCTGTCGTCAGTAGTCTTAACGTCCATAGTTATTTCTGATGTTGCTTTTGCGTGTCTTGTACATGTCGTTCTGTACAGCGGACTTCAGCCTACGAGCAGACTGTTCAATCTTAGGGTCACTACCAGCCTTGAATAAAGAGAAGCAAGCAGACTTAGCTTCAGCAAGAAGATAGGGGAGAAGAACGTTGTCTAGGTCAGGTTCAAATGTGTCAGAGATGACAAAGGTGGGGTATCTCGTACCAAAAGCTTTCGTCTTGTTCTCAGCAAGGATAGGCTCAATGGAAACATCGTATGCATCCATAATAATATGTTCATCGTCAAATGACGTATAGTATGTTGGCATACGGTCGTTGTTTACAGAAACAGTTGTACCATCAACGTCTGTGATGACGGTACCGTCCTTGGGCATACGTGCCAAGAATTGCTCTGGCTCAATCCACTTAACCTCTCTGTAGTCAGCACCACCAGTTCTTGACACATTGTAGAACAGTTGTTCGATGTCTTTTACATCGGTAGGGTACTTAAAGTAGGTCGGCCTAGCAAGCTGAGACAGTGACGTGATCGTGAATACAGCCTTAAGCTCTGGGATATTTTTGCTAGTGACGATGTTAAAGTAAGTGTCCTGTACAACCGAAGCTACCTGTTGGGCTTCTGTGGTGTCAGAGATGCTGTTAACATCCTCTGAGTCCATGTCAGACAGGATTGACTGAACGATATCTAGGAGTGTGGTTCTCATAGCTCAGGAAGTCCTACAATTGTGAGGTAACCAGAAGCATAGTCAATCGTGCAAATGTCGTCAGCACTAGACTTGATTTCAATGTAGTCATTGGTGCTGAGAACAGTATAGCCTGTTACCGTAATGGAACCCCAGGTTGCAGGAGAGATTGTGCGGATAGTTTTACCACCAAGAGCAACACCATTCTTGTAAACGGCCCAAGTAACTGCACGGTCCTGTGACGTAGAGTTACGGGTTGATAGTGTAAGAGAGATTTGAGAACTTACGTCTTGGCTACCAGTATAGACAATACGAGCGTTGGGTGAAGAAACAGGAGTAAAGCCTTCGTTGTACTCAACGCTAAACGTAGGGTCTAAGGGGGTGTCTGTGGTAGTGCAAGCATGTTGATAGGGGGTTGCTGAATTAAATGGAATATATGCAGCAACGACTTGGTGGTGTGTCTTCCACGAACCAGAACCAGTACCGTCAGAAAAATAAACAGAACCCATAGGAGCAGAAGCAACACCCTTGGGTTCGTGCAGGTATGGGTCAGTGATGTTACTGTGATTGATATCAACCATGATGGTTATTAACTCCTATGGTGTATATACCTAACGGTCAAACCGTAGATTTATTATACAGTTGTTTTCTTAACTGTCAACAGAAAAGTTGGTAGGCACCCAACTTAATGAATGCCTACCATTGTGACGATTAGATCGTCGGTTCTGTGAGAACGGTGACGAGGTTCTCAGGACGGTACAGCTTAACACCATAACGAGCCGTGGTGACGAACTCGGTGCGCTGGTAGTCCTTGTTGAACTCCATGTCAACGGTCGGCATCTGACGCCATGCACCAACAAACGGAAGCACACCCTGATCAGCCGAGAAGAACAGGTTAGCTTTTGCGTTGGTAGCGGTGGTGCTGCCGATGGTTTCCGAAGCAATATCAGCCAGGTAGTTCGAGGTGTAAACGTCGAAGCCATAGATGTTTGCAACGAAGGACATGCCAGTAGCAATACCAGAGTTTACGATACCTTCCCAACGGGGGTTGTTCGAAACCGAGGTGATCTGCGACAGGGTGTTCAGTTCAAATTCAACCGAAGGATCAACGATAGCAACGAGGTTGCGCTGGGGAACCTTGGCAGTCTTCAGCGAGTGAAGGGCCTTAGCGAAGTCAGCAACACCGATAGCATTCGATGCACCCGAACCGATCATACGGTGAGCAGCACCGTTGATTGCGTTGGCGTTACCAGCGGTCTGACCCGACTGGAGACCCATGATGTCCGACTCAAGGCGCTCCATGAGAGCACGTTCCTGAAGCGGTACGAACTGCGACAGAACTTGGCTGGCGTAGTACAGATCCTGTTCAGCCTTACGGGTCAGGTAGTTGCCCGACTGGATGTACTCGGTGATCTGGAAGGTGAACTCCGAAGCGTCCAGAGCGTCATAGGTAACGGCGCTGTCTTCGGTGTAGTCGTTCAGGGTTGCGTCACCAATCGACGGGATTTTGAAGGTGTCACCGTCAGGGAACTGGTCAAGCCAGTTAACGTACTTCATACCCTGAAGTTCGTCACGAAGGATTTCTTTGAGTTCAGCGGACCAAACGTTAGTGCGCTCAAGCAACGAGAGCGAAGCGGAAGTATTACCAGCCATTTTGATTTTCTCCTAGATTAGCTGTTGTAGAACTTAGTACCAAGTCGTGCAGCATCTGTCATCATTTGCTGTTGGAACTTGGGAGAGAAGTAAAGCGAACGGTTTTCTCGACGCACCTTCTGGTAGTAGTTGAAGTCACGTTCAGAGGAGCCGCTCATGTTAGCGCCCTCCGTCCGAACCGACCCGTTGACAATGGGATTTACTTGACGGGGTTTCTCACCGATAAGCGTAAAGAATGCGTTAGGTGACTCTTCGGCAATTGCCTTAAGACGTTCCATCGACATCCCTAGACCCTTGGCCTTTTCAGCTACGATAGCCGCAGCATCAGTGCCGTATGCCTTAGTCAGTTCTTCGTCAACAATAGCGAGGTTGTTTTTCAACACCGCTTCTTGTTCTCTTTTAGAGAGCGTTTGCTCAACAAGGCTTTTCAAATCATCTTCACTAATCTTAGGAGTGGTGTTCTCTTGATTTGTGCTACCGTTATCTCTGGCCGACTGAGAGTTCCCTGCGGTAAGTTCAGGTGCCTTACCCTCAGCTTGCGACATTACCTTTGACATATACTCTTTCTTATCTAGCTCCTCACGCATTTGCGCCAGTTGTTCTTCGAGAGTTTTAATATAACCGTCAGCCTCTAGCTTTCCTTTTGCCAGTACTTCAGGGTTACGCCAATTGTCGCCTTTAGCCTGCACAAGCTTATCTAGAAAAGACTCTTGGGTTTGGGCCTGATCTTTAGCTTGTTCTGCCTGATCAGACTGGTTGGTTTCAGTCTTGTCAGTGAATACCATAAGGTTATTCCTTATCTAAGTTGATGAGTTCAAGCACCGTGGTGAGTGCTCTGTTAAAACCAATTCTGTCAGCCTGCTTATACGCCCACGATGGGCTGTCATAGTCTGCTGACAAAACTGTATCTTTGAGCATTGGCTCAAGGATTTCTTTAAGTCTGTCAAGCGTCTCTCTCTGTGATAAGATGGACTGCTTGACAGCTTCTTTTTCTTCTTTGGTCTTACACTTTGAAAACCAACTAGCCTTCATTACAGACCCTTCTCAGCCATGATTTGCTGTTGCTCTTGGAACTGAACCTGGGCCTCGGTAGCAACCTTCTGAGTATCCATCTGTTCAATGACACCAATGTTCTCAGCAAACAGCTTAGGCTCACCTAGCTCTTCCGTAAGGATACGAGCAAACTCTTTACCAGATAGGTGGACACCAACAGTTGGGTCAGCCATCTTGATCTGGTAGAGTTGTGTAATCTGTTGGATACGACGAGCACGTTCAGCAAAGTGACGAGCACCCATTGGGATAATCTTACCGTTGGCCTTGATGTCTTCTTTCGTAATCTCTTCGAAGAAAGGAAGACCCGTGTCTGCGTTGACAACACGAATAACGTCAGAGTAGTTCATGTTACGACGAGCAGCCTCAAGCATAGCATTAAGGATAGGCTCAAGGAATACTCTTTCGAAGTGACCAGTCTTATGCTGGAAGATACGACCAGCAGAGTTCATCAGTGACTGTACTTCAAAGGCTGTCTTTTCACCAGCACTACGAATACCCATGGCCTCACGAGGAGCACCAGCAAGCATCTCCATCTTTGCTTCAAGTTCTCTGATCTGGAAGTCAGCGTTAAGAGCAGTAGCATCAGGAGCAAGATAGCCTACGTCACCCTCTTCACCCAAGTAAATTCGCTGGGCAGGGGCAAAGTCAAAGTCCTCAACCTCACCCCTGATCTTGATCATGGGATATGCGATCTGGTCGAATACATCAGCACGAAGGTTTTCAAGGTGATCAATGCGGTACTGCATACCTACAAGGTTATCCAGTGGACCCATTGCATACAGGTTGTCAGGACGCTCACGCCACCCAGCATGGAAGATAGGAGCCGTACCAAGCCAGCTCGGATTCTGTTCATTGAAGATGACGTAGGAACGGTCTACAACAGTAATGACACGGTTATTAAAAAACTCACCACTTTCACCATCATAGATGTCTCCGTAGAAGGTAAGGACCTCTACGTAGTTTGACTCGTAGTAGTCAGAGATAGAGCTAAAACCGTCAGCAACAAAACCATCCGACTTGTATGAATCAGCCCCAACCTCAGCAACAGTACTGCGGTTAGACATCATACGATCAAACACATCAAGGTAGTAGGCGTTGTTTACAGTAGCGTCGATCTTACGCTTAAGCTCACCGAGTGACAGAAGGCTACGAATAATCTTTGGGGTTGACGCAAAGTCAGACGCAGTTGGGTTGAATACGATGTCGTATGGAGAAATACGCACAAGCTTAGGGCCAACGTAGTTAACGATACGCTCACCATTGGGCATATCAGTGTACTCATTTACCCAGTCAACAGTAGCAAAGCAGTTACCGTATTGAATGTAGTCATTGAGAATGTTGTTAACAGTAGTCTCGAAATTCGAGAGCCTGATCTTATTCTCCATGTAGGCTTGAATAACATTACGCTTACGATTAATGTTCGAGTCCTTGTCATAGGCTTCGAACTTAAACCACTTCTGTTGCGGGAACATAGTGGCTACGTAGTTTGCGTGAAGGTTGTCAGCGATCTGAGTAAGCTTAGGAGTAGTAGTAGAGTTTGTCCACGGAAGAGACTTATTAGAAGTCGTCTTTGTGTCTGTGGCGTAAATATAGTTACGAAGCTCTTTCCACTCTTCGACTTTACTAGAACGAAGGTTACTCCACTTAGACCAACGATTAGAAATCTCTACAGCAAGGCTGTGAGGATTCAAGACTACTTCTAGATCAATTGTAGTGCCAGCCATTAGAAGCTAACCCCTCCGAACCTTGAATTGAAATTAACAACGTTACCAGTCTGCTTACGGATGATACGACTAGGTTTAACTGCCATGTCTACAACCGAAGCAAAGGCGTCGATAACGTCATCGTGAGGTGGGTTTCTCATAGAAAGTTCTTCTTCAAGAATCTGGATATTACCACCACGATAATGCCAGATACCCATATTGTCATAACGAGGCTCAAGAGTTGCAGAGATACGCTCCTGCTTGTTACCTTGTGTCTTGTTAGGTCTGTACTCTTCAATGCTGAGAGCAAGGCCGTGTTGCTTTACAAGTTCCTTGAGCTGCTTAACGATTGCTACCTGGGCTACCGTTGTTTCTGCTCTAAGCTTACGGAACGACCACTTCGTAGCTAAGTGTAGGATGTGCTCAAAGTAATCAGAGATACGGTCGGTTTTAAAACGATCAATGTCTAGAACATATATACTGTTGTCAGCGTCAATACCAACCACCACAATAGCTGTATAGTCCGCTTTCTTAGATAGGCTAAAAGCAAAGTCAACTGCAGCAAATACGTTAAGTCTTTGATCTTTGAAGTGCCACTGTCCGTTGTCAACACGAAGAAACTTCCTATCGTAGTACTGAAACTTGTCACTACCAACTGGAACGTTGTCAGGGTCTGACGGATCGTTATAGTACTGGGCACGGAACTGTGACTTGTCCAAGTACTGACCACGCTTCTTGGCAAGTACCTTCATATCAAAACCAAACCACTTACCGTCCTTACGCTGAGTACGGGGCCAAAGCATGACACCAGTACCATCCCCTCGGTCTTCTACAGGACGCTCAAAGATTTCGTAGATATTCTCTTCACCAACCTTATTACCTTCTTCGTCGTACAAGTCCTCAGACATTTGAAGAAGATCGTTGTAAAGGTCGGCTGGGTGGTACCGGGTTCCTACAACCCACTCCTTTGCATCAGCACCTTCGATTGACGAAAGAAGTGAGTATTGTGATTTAACCTTGCTACGTCCCTCGCCAGAGTATGCGTTCTCATAAACAACTACGTCATCAAGAACAGCAATGTCACAGTGCATACCTGTGAGAGATGTAGTAAGACCACCTGTAAAGATTGATGGGTCTCGGACGTTCTCTTCTTTGCGCCTAGGGTGGTCTAGTGCAATCTCAGAGTTCGTCCACTTCGTTCTCTTACCCTCGTCTGGATTAACATGGTCAGGCCAGTAGCGGCGGTATGTGTCCGAAGTAAGGAGACCCTTAATAAAGCCTAGCTGCTTTTCTGCAAGGTTAGCAGTGGCAGAGATGTAAAGTATACGTAGTGTAGGGTCTTTAGTTAAGTACCAAGCAACACGATAAGCAATCAAACGAGACTTACCGTGGTCACGAGGATAAAGAAGAAGCTGGTGGCTCTTTGCTCCCTCTCTATCCCACCACTGACAAACATCTTCATGACACTGACCAAGAACCTGGTCTGGTGCGATAAGACGAATGAATGTGACTAGGTCACTCTCAGCCGCTTGTCTAATGTCATCAATGGTTACGGACATTCAAATCTCTTGTTGTGTGTTGCATTTTATCAACACATTTAAAGCTTGTCAATAGTAAAATTAGTGTATTGACATCTTTTGTCTACACGATGTGCACTAACCATACAAGCAGACCGATAGTTAGTTCTTCCTTGTAGATCTTTGTGATCATTCCTTATGCCTATTCCACAGTACTGTCAAAAGACCAAGAACAAGACTATTAAATATAAACCAAATGTAGTTGCTTAGGTCTCTGCCCCACACATCACCGAGAAGAAATGCGGTAGTCCAACCAGACTGTGCTATCAGGTATGTAGCAGTAAGTGCTAGTCCAACGATAGGCAGAAGTTCTCTACACTTAACAACCCAGTTAGAGTACATAACAAGAACAACGATTGCCCAAATAAAAGTTAGTGTGTCAATGTAAACTGACATGTCGGCTCCTTTGCTGTAGTACCTTGTATTTCCATGTATACATTCGCTGAAACACCAAACAATATTACTCCAGCAATAAGGTAACCTACGTTATTCTTGATACGTTTAAGGCTCATTGTCCTAAGCCCCCTCGCACAACCCATGCTACTACAGCAGAGATGAAACCACCAACAACAAACAAGACACTTCTGTCTAGCAGTTGCTGTCGTTTCTCTTCATTCTTTGCCATAATCTCTACGGTTTGATTGAGGAGGGCTATAGTAGTGTTTAGTTTGTTGATGCTAGCTTCTAGGTCATCATGAGAAGCTTCGAGCCTCTCTACCCTCCTCTCTAGGTCGTCACTCATTTCGGGTAGTTCCTGTGAGATAGTTGAAAATGTGGTCCGTCCTTGAAGGACTTCCAATCTCCACCCCACTCAATGTCAACGCCAAACTCTTTAGCTGCTTGTTTCATTGCGTCTGCAATAGGGTAGTATTGATCCCAGTCTTCGATGTTAGGGATACCATCTTCGTCTACGTCACCATTAAAAGGGTATGGGAGTAGATCAACAGCATGTCCTGTTAGGTGGCGTGAGTTCATCGTAGTGGACTTACCCTTAGAGAACAGCTCTTTCTGACGAGTAATACTGCGAAGACCCTCCCCTACAGAGAAGTCCTGTGACGAGATAGTTATAGCTTTGGTTACAACTTTCACAAGGTCTGGGTGGACACCTTGAAGTTTTTTATTGGATCGTTCACCTAATACGTAGCCCATCGAAGTATCCTTAGTTACTGAGGCTTAGTGGGCCACGCCACGTTATGCGGGAAACCTTCTTGCTGGGGAACATCAAGAAGAGCCTGACGGTAGTCCGCCCAAGCCTGTTGTTGCTCTGCGGTTAGTGCTGCCCAGCGAAGCGCATTACCAGCGAGACCGTCAACATGCAGAGCCAGCTTGTTGTTGCGTCTAGCCCTCTCTATTTCTGCAAGGCGCTCGTCAGGGAAAACCCACGCAGAACCATTCCAGTATTGTCCTTTTAGACCACCTTCATCCCTGAACTCTTGGCCCTCTGGGAGAACTGGAAGGTTATCTGGGTCAACTACGATAATGTTTAGAGTTGTCTGGGTTGCTGTATCAATTATGAACTTCTTCATAGGATTGTCCTCTTTGAATACACTACCACGATGCCGTTAGCACCGTCCCCTGCATCGCCAGCATCGCCGTCATTTGAGCCGCCGCCGCCGCCCGGAAAGCGCCCATTACCTGCTACTGCGCCGTTTTGTGCTGCAGCTCCACCGTTACCACCCCACATGGAAAAACCACCACCACCAAGAGAACTACCGCCTGCTCCTCCACCATAGATGGTTGGGGAAATACCGCTACCAGCATTACTATTAGCGTCTGCTTTCCCATAGAAAGCGTTGTATCCTAGAGAGCCAAATTCAATAGTAGTGTTAGCTGAAGTCACTGTGTCGTATACGGTTATAAACTGTGCCCCAGTAGCAGCATCGTTAGTAGTTCCATTCTCACCACCGTCAGCCAAGATGTAGCCGTAGCTACCACTTGTCCCAAACGAACTACTCCCCCCATCGGTTCCAAGGCCATTAAGAGCAGTGCTACCTGACCCTCCAGCCCCAACATTGACTGAATGAGTTGAACTAAGTAGGCCCATATTAAGTTTGTAAAACACACCCACACCACCGTTACCACCAGCAGCTTGGCTTCCAGTGGAATCCGTGCCACCTCCACCACCGCCGCCTACAGCCCAAACCCACACTTCGTCAGTGGAGACAGCATCTGCTGGCTTCGTCCATGTGCCTGATGATGTGAATGTTTGGATGTCGTAGGTTTGGCCTCCAGCAGGAAGATTTGTGAGGGCGGAACCATCACCCGCAAATGCGGTTGCGGTCACCGTGCCGTTTACGTCAAGCGCAGTTGATGGAGAGGTCTTGCCAATCCCTACGTTGCCGCTGCTGTTGATGCGCATACGTTCTGAGCCGCCGCTGTCAACAGTAACGGTGGATGCTTTAAGTTGTAAAAGACTGAGGTCATTGCCAAGCAAACCTGTAAGGCGTAGTGTCCCGCTGTTGGAAACACTGCCTGTCCCATCCGCCTGAATGTAAAGATCACCACCAGCAGAAATAATCCTATGGGTTGCGCCATCGTCGGTTTCGTTAATCCTGACAATCGGCTGGCTCCCTGAAACATACACTACGTCTAGGAAAGAACCTGAGCCAGCTACGTCGAGCGGGAAAGCAGGCGAACTCGTCCCAATCCCTACCCGATTATTCGCCGCATCCACGACCAGAGTGCTGGTGTCTACAGTTAGCCCAGCAAAAGTCGGGCTGTCATTGGGCTGCACTGCACTATCAGCCAGCGCACCCTGTGCCGCAGTAGCGTAATCAGTGCTATCTGTTGCCGCAGCCGTTCCAAGTGTGGGGAGACCAGTTAAATCTGAGTAAGCCCCAGTGGTCGCTACGGTAGCTAAATCACCTGACTGCACTGCGCTGTCAGCCAATGCACCTTGGGCTGCGGTGGCATAGTCAGTGCTGTCGGTAGTGGCCGCAGTCCCAAGACCAAGATTGTTTCTAGATGCAGCGACATCGGCTACATCAGAAAGGTTGTTTGCACCAAACATAGCACCCGACAAAGAAGCATAAGCAGCAACCCATAGGCTACCGTCAAATACTTTCATAATGTCATCTGAAGTATTGTAGTAGAGAGCGCCAGCTACAAGCGGATCACCATCATTGTCTACAGAAGGATCGCTTGCCTTCTGGCCGAGGTAACGATCATCAAAGTTGTCCAGTGCGGCAAGAGCAGCATCAGCAGAAGCACTTGCGGAAGATGCCGAGGATGCAGCGGCGGATGCAGAGGATGCAGCATTGCTTGCAGATGTGGCTGCATTGGTTTCGCTTGTAGCGGCATTTGACGCAGAGGTCGAGGCGGCACTTGCGCTTGACGCAGCATTTGTTTCTGACGTAGCTGCATTTGTTTCTGACGTAGCTGCATTAGTCTCAGATACGGAAGCAGCTAGTTCAGATGCTGCGGCATTAGTCTCAGACAGAGAAGCAGCGGAGGCGCTATAGGCGCTGTTAGAGGCTGATGTTTCTGCGTTGTATTCAGAAATACCTGCGGCAAGGTTTGCTGCTTCAGCGTCTGTCTTAGCGGCTTCAGCCTGGTCTTTATATAAAAGAGCCTGTGCTGTGTACTCATCAATAGTAGAGAACACCTCTTGACCGTCTACATAGATACCGGATGCACCGATAATAGCATTTCCGTTGAGGTCAAGGTCAGCATTCATAGCATTAGGGGTGCTACCGTCTAATGACATGGTGTTGTCAAATGCTTGGGCAATAGCTTCAAAGTTAGCATTCAAAGCTTCGGCAGAGGTGTACCCAGTTTGAATAGCTGTAGTAGATGGTCTTTTAGCCATGAGTTAGTTTACCTTTAGCCCTAGACGACTTGCGTCATCTGACAACAATGACAAAGCTTGTTTGTCTTCTTCTTCTTGTTCTTTTTGACGGAGAGCTTCTTTAGCCTTAGCTCCTGTCTCTTTGTCAAGCCAGCCCTTCTCTAGGAGAAGTTTAGCTGCACCGAAGGAACTACGACCACCAGACTTCATCTCTTCAGCTACATGACGAATAGCGATTGACTTGATCTTTACCTCAGCCTCTCTACGCCACTTATCATACTCACCCCTGATCTTCGGGGACTTCTTGATTGTCAACCAAACATCCCACGACCCAAAGACCGTGAGTGCAAACTCATACTCAGTCGGATCGTTGGGAACTAGGTTGACGTAGAGTTTGTGTAGGGAGATGTATGTCTTCCCGTTGTCTGCCTGGTGGTCATCCTCCTTAAGGGTAAACACCGCATGTTCAGGACGATCATAGCAAAGCTCATAGAATAGTGACACAGATCTAATCTTACTTGTGTCACCCTTAAACGTACCCTCTGGGAACATCATGGTTTATGGTCCTAGTATTGACAACATTGTGGTAATAATACCACAGAGTCTGTGCCGTTGTCAACAACTAATATCAGAAAATAATCTTGTGACCATGTCGATTGTTATTGACAGACCCTTAAAGAATTTGTATAATAAATTATCGGTTGCCACCGAGGTATATATACTATAGGGACTACTATAGTTCTTATCTTGTGGTGGTAGGTTCTTACGGTAAGAACTAATACAATAATCAATATCCAGATGGTAGGCCCCTTGGAGTGATCCTTGGGGTCTTTTTGTTTTCCTTGGTCTGTACCTTGGTATGACCTTGTAGGTCTGAGAAATTTTCTGAGAAAATCTTTAGGTGTAATGTACATACAGGAAGGACCCCCCCGGCCCCCCTTCGTTACCCCTTCACACATATACGTTTGTATACCCGGCCCTATACGAATCCATGTGTGACTATACCTTGGTGTATACCGGACTACCTATCGTTGTGGAACATAGTAGAGGAAATAAACCTAAAGCACACCCCTACAATGTAACCCATTGGAATCCAACGGTTTTACCTTGGCCAGACACCTTGGCCATGACATGCAATTTTATGTCCATATATAGATCACGAGGACCCTATCCTTTTGGGTCAGTCATACCTACCCAAATTTTCCTCTTGTCTTTTGTTTTCGGAAATGCCAAGTTGAATACATCGAGACGACAAGCGCCGGACCTAACCGAAACGGGGTCCACCTGCAGAGTCTCTCGACGGCTCGGTGAAATGCCCTAGCAAACAAGACTTAAAAAAGTGGTTGACAAAGTTTTGAGTTTCATGCCAGGGTTAGGCAACGGTCGGAAAGGCCAAGCGACACGGCAGGGGTGTGGAAGTCCACTCTAGCGAACGGTGACTTGAATCAGCCCGTCCTTAGGTCTCGGTCATTGTGTCTTTTATGTCACACTTGAGGGTGTGACTGGATGGATACAAACAGGAAAGGTCTATCCAATGGAATGGAGAATTGTTGAATCACAGATTTGGTTGTCCTCGGTGGATATTACGTGGTCACGTGAGTATGACGGGATTAATCAGCGTCTAAGTGTCATGATTGACAACGGGGTGATGCACTGCCGTGCCTCTGAATGGACCACATATGGGAGGACACGCAGTTACTCTATCCAGTTGGGTCGTCGTCACGTTATATCAAACGCAGAGATTTCGGCACTATTCAATGAGGTATACTTCAACGGGAAGGATGATTGAATTATCGGGTGCACCTGCGGGTGCATCTAGATAAACCAATCTCAAACGGAGGGAAAGACTATGGCTTATAACGGATGGACCAATCATGAAACTTGGCTTGTAAACCTATGGGTCGGGGGTGATATGGTGGAGCTTGCGCAAGATGGACAGGAACTGGATGGTGTCTACGTGCAAGAGTGTGTCTTAGATATTCTTTGTGATATGGAATCCAGAACGGTGGAGGGTGGCTTTGCGTCAGACCTGATCCGTTCCGCCCTGAAACATGTTAACTGGCAAGAGATTGCAGACAATGCGATGGGGGTGTGACTATGGCAGGGCTTGACTTTATCCTAGGTCCTGACGTGGGTCCCTATGTTCTCGGTATGGGTGTGATTGTGATGGGTTACTTTATCAACAAATATGACAACTAAGGGAGAGGTGTGTCATGAAATTTAAGTATCTGAGTGATGGGACTACCGGGTTCCGCTATACCTCCAGGTTTCTCAAGGGATTGGTGCGCCTGCGGTCAACTAAGCGGCGGTGGGGTGTCACCAGCCAAGACTGTATGATCGCTGTCCACACGGGTCGGCTGTCAGTCTACGTGCAGCGCCCCAAGCCTAGTCGCAGGCTGCATCATTTTGCGGGTTGACTTATGGGAGGCACCCATGTCAGGGTGTCTCTACACAAGTTAATCTTTCACATGGGAGATGTGATCATGACTAAGTATGTCCGAAATATTCTTAAGGTATACCGTCAGGCAACGGCGGCAGATATCTTGTCAGGAATTGAGTGGTATGATCGTGCCAAGCGGGAGGCTAATGCTATCTCTCAAGATCTTGGTCTGCCTGTCTCTACTATCGTTGGTGTTATGGCTGCGCTGTCGCCGAACAATCGTTGGGAGCGCAATAAGGTTGACGCCTTCAATATGTGCTCTGCCTATGTAAACTGCCTGACTGTCGATGATTTCAGGGTGTCAACATATTCGGCCATGAAGCGCAAGGCGTGGTCAATCCTTGAGGATCACTTGACGGATGATGATGACATTCTCGACCGTCTTAACGGGCAGAAAATACGTTCGTTCTATAGCAACATCATGGGGCTGGATGAGGTTACGGTTGACGGTCATGCCTTGAATATTGCAAGGGCTGTGCGGGCTGGGCTGACCAGCAATGAAACAAACATAGGCAGGGGACTATACCGTGAGCTGCAGGCGGCATACGTCAGGGCTGCGGCAAGGGCTGGTGTCAAGCCGCATGAGATGCAGGCAATCACTTGGACTGTCTGGAAGCGTGTCCACAATATCTGATGGGAGGCTGACGCTATGTCGTATGCAAAGTATTTTTTCACTGGTGTTGAACCGTCTGGTGATAAGTTTATTGCCCGCTGGGATGGTGAATACGTGGGCACCTATGCAACATGGGCTGAGGCTAACACCGCCCTGAAACAAAAGATGAGAGGATGAGACAAATGAAACAGAAACCTTTTAAGGTGACTTGGGAACAGTGGTTCCGTTATGGTCCTGATGGTGACGAATCCGATTCCACACAAAAGTCAGTCACTCTCTTGACACTGGAAGATGCTGAACAATTCAAGGCAGACTTGGTATCTGGAAAGTATCGTGGTCTGTATGACAGGACTGTTAATGAATGCGAGGTGACAATCACACAAGAACAGGATGATGTCGAAAAGGTTGATATGTGAAACGAAAAGGGTGACACCTTGTATTTAGGATTACAAGACCCAAGACTAGTATCGTAGAAGAGGAATGGAAAGAATGATTAAAGCTACATACATCGACCACATGGGGTCAGACCTGTCTGTGGTGAATGCTGCACGGGTGTCCTTTGGTAAGAAGCACACTGAGTTTGACACTGAACGTGATACCAAACTGATCCGTTATCTTGCCAAGCACAAGCACATCAGCCCATTCGGCCATGCCTTTGCATCCTTCCACGTCAAGGCTCCGATCTTCGTAGCACGACAGCTAGTCAAGCATAAGTTCCTGCGCTGGAATGAAATCAGTCGTCGTTATGTTGATGATGAACCTGAGTTCTATGTACCTGATGTCTGGCGTGGTCGTAGTACTGACAAGAAGCAAGGGTCTGAGGGTTCGTATTCTCCAGACTTTCATATTTTGGATGATGCAATGGGTCGAGTTAAAGACCTATACGATCAGATGATATACACTGGCTGTGCCCCTGAGCAAGCCCGTATGGTTCTCCCGCAGTCCACCATGACTGAGTTTTACTGGAGTGGATCACTTGATGCTTTCGCAAGTATGTGTGTACTACGTCTTAAAGATGATACACAATACGAAACACGGTTGGTAGCACAACAGATTGACGAGGTAATGTCTGGTCTATTTCCTGTAAGCTGGAAGGCTCTTGTCCATGACGAGGCGTGACAGAGAAAGGGACAACAGGTCTCAAAGAGAGTGGAGAAGACGTAACCCCTTCAAGTTTAAGTGTAGTAGTAAACGTCAGGACTGTGCCAAGAGGGGGATACCCTTTGACTTAACACCTGAATACCTTGAGGGTATCTGGACAGGGCAGTGTGCTATTCTCGAAGTTGATATGGACATTTTATCACACAAGGATAATCTCTATGCACCTCAGTTAGACCGTATAAAACCAGATAAAGGTTATGTTGAAGGCAATGTTGTTTGGTTGTCCAGAAGGGCTAACAACATTAAAGGTAACGCAACAATAGAAGAGCTTGCAGCTGTTCTTAAATGGATGAAGGAAAAATAAAATGGACTATGAAACAGCACTTGACTTAGTACGAGAAGATTATGACGATGAGGAGTATAAGGCAATTGAGACGGATGTTGATGGTGGTCCTCTCAAACATGACGTAACGTTATACTACTGCGTGTACTTACGTAAGTCTGATAACACTTACTGGAAGGTTTTCTATGAGTATTCTTACAACAAGGGACTGGATGACTCCAGTGTTACCGCCACCCAAGTTGAGAAGAAAGAGGTGGTAACAATAGAGTGGGTGAGTGTAAAATGAGGTCTGGATCACTAGATGCCTTTGCATCCATGTGCCAGCTACGGTGCAAGCCTGACACGCAGTATGAGAGCCGTATCGTTGCCAATCAAATTAGTGAGGTGATGGGGGGGTTTAGACCAAAGGAAATGAACGAATGACGCCGAGAAAAGTAAGCTGTTTTCCGAAACGAGGGAACCATATCGGAGACCTAATCGAACTTCCGTCGGGTCAAGTTTATATGTGGTGCGAGTTTAAACGGTGGCAGAGTTCAATGCCCGTCAGGCCAACTTCCACAGCAAGGAAGTTGTCATCGACGGCAAGACCTACATCCTGACTGAACAAGAAGCAAAGGACTGGTAAGATGACTACTGAAGAAATCCAGAAAGTTTTGGAACTACATAAGAAGTGGCTCAAGGGTGATCCTGATGGGGTGAGGGCCAACTTGGAGGGTGCCAACTTGTTTGGTGCCAACTTGGGAGATGCCAACTTGGGAGATGCCAACTTGGGAAATGCCAACTTGGGAGATGCCTACTTGGAAGGTGCCTACTTGGAAGGTGCCAACTTGAAAGGTGCCAACTTGGTGCTCTCCAACTTGAGAGATGCCAACTTGGAAGGTGCCAACTTGGAAGGTGCCAACTTGTATGGTGCCTACTTGTATGGTGCCAACTTGGAAGGTGTCTACTTGTATGGTGCCAACTTGTTGCTCTCCTACTTGAAAGGTGCCAACTTGGTGCTCTCCAACTTGAGAGATGCCAACTTGAAAGGTGCCAACTTGGAGGGTGCCAACTTGGAAGGTGCCCACTTAGAAGATGCCAACTTGAAAGGTGCCAAACTTCCAGACTTTCAGATTTGTCCGCAAGAAGAATCTTTCATTGCCTACAAGAAGACTACTAAAGGTGTCATTAAAGTCCTTATCCCAGAAGATGCAAAGAGAACTAATAGTCTTATTGGTCGTAAGTGTCGTACTTCCAAGCTGGTTGTTCTTGGTGGTGAGGGTGTTGGTGGGACTGGTCCTAACTATGCTGGTATTATCTATAATGAAGGTGAGACTATCGAATGTCTTGACTATGATGATGACATTCGAGTAGAGTGCACTAAAGGTATTCACTTCTTTATGACTGAACAAGAAGCAAAGGATTGGTAAGATGTTCGATAAACTCGAAAGGTTGATCCCAGTAGATCAGCACATCAAAAACCTACAACGCAACATCGACAATATCTGGTGGGAGAACCCAGACAATGATGATATTGACTTGGAGTATATGGAAAGCCGACTAAAGTATTTCTTGTCGTTGAAAGATAGTGGGATTGGTTATGAGCCGACTTTTTAGTAAAAGCGTTAGGTATCTCAATAGGGTTTTTGTCGCAACATCAGTATTAGCTAATGTGTTGACTGGTGGGGAAAGCAATCAAACCTTTAGTGCTAGGAACTGGCACTGGAAGAAAAATAATCGACCAAACCTAGTGTGGGCTATTGACTTTATCTTAGGGAAAGACCATTGTGTTCAATGCTGGGTCTATTGGAAAGTGAGGGAAGACAAATGGTAAAGAAGAATGAAAATTGGCTAGTGCTGCCAGAATATTCGAGTGAGTGGCTTATCATGACACATGCACAAATGGTAGCCTACCTGAACTGGACACAGTATGAGTGCTATGTGAAACGAAAAGGGTGACACCTTGTATTGTAGGATCACAAGCCCTACAGCTAGTATCGTAGAAGAGGAATGGAAAGAATGATTAAGGCTACATACATCGACCACATGGGGTCAGACCTGTCTGTGGTGAATGCAGCACGGGTTAGCTTTGGGAAAAAATCTCACTGCGAAGAGACACGGTGGATGGAAATAGGCGATTGGTGTGGTGACATGCCTGTTGTATCGCAACGTGACACCAAGCTGATCCGCTACCTTGCCAAGCACAAGCACATGTCACCATTCGGCCATGCCTTCGCATCCTACCACGTCAAGGCCCCGATCTTTGTAGCACGACAGCTAGTCAAGCATAAGTTCCTGCGCTGGAATGAGATCAGTCGTCGTTATGTAGATGATGAACCTGAGTTCTATGTGCCTGATGTCTGGCGGGGACGTAGTGCTGATAAGAAGCAGGGCAGCGATGGGACGTGGCAACCCAACAACCAACAACTCGAAGATGCTATGTGGCAGATAAAAGACCTTTACGACCAAATGATCTACGATGGTTGCGCCCCTGAGCAAGCCCGTATGGTCCTACCACAGTCAACCATGACTGAGTGGTATTGGTCGGGATCACTAGATGCCTTTGCTTCCATGTGCCAGCTACGGTGCAAGCCTGACACGCAGTATGAGAGCCGTATCGTTGCCAATCAAATTAGTGAAGTGCTAGGCAAGCTATTCCCTATAAGTTGGGAAGCTCTGATGAAAGGAGAGACGGAATGAACGTGTCAGAAGTAGTTGCTAATGTACTAGGCACTAGTGCAGCAGTGGAAATTATGAGTGAGCTTGTCCTAGCTGCACTCATTAGCTCCCGTGACACCTGTATTGAGGCAAGAGATCGGCTCAATGCAATTAAGGTCCATCGTGACCTTAAACCACATGAGGCAGAGGATTGGGCAGAGCTAGTCTTTGATATCCAAGCTCTTAATCGTGTAATTGACTACTACGGAGGAAACCTATGATTGATGAACCATTCTACATAGGTGTAGAGGAAGTCAAAGAGAATGAGGATGGCAGTGCTACCTACACCTTCCACATGGATGAAAGTGCTGCTAAGGATGTAGCACAGATTGGGCTAAAGTTTATCCTCTACTGTGGTATCACTCAGGTGGATATGCAGGATGCATTTGACTGGATACTTGAACAAGGGAAAAACAAGATGGGCGAAGGAGAGAAGGAAGGATGCTAGTCAACATTACAGTTGTAGGTTGCCTCTTGGTTAGCCTATATCAAGTGTGGGTTCTTAAGCGTATTCAGAAACGCCTACAGGACGCAGAGATGGCCTTGCTTGAGGTTATCTTTAATACTGATCCTGAACTAGCAGAAATGCACAAAGAACTGGCGGAGTGGGTTAAAAATGGAGGTGAATGAAATCCTCAAGATGTGTAATAAACTATCCTATAAATACAAGAACGGTCAAATGAGGGAAGACTTGGTGCAGGAGGGTGTCGTAGCTATCTATGGCATCTTAGCGGAAGAACCAGATGCCCACCCTGCAAAGCTCTACAGAGCCGCAGACAAGGCCATGTGGGACTATCTTAACTTTGATAGTGTCGCAGTAGCAGTGCCTAAAGACAAGGCTTCTAGAGCTATCCTGAGAGGGTCTGAGGTGGACTCTAACCAATCCTACTCGGAGTCTGGTGTGGAGACACTGAAATCAGCCATTACTGCCAAGAAGGTGGAGTATGACGACACCTATATGATGGTGGACGATCATGCTGTAGCCTACGAGGAAAAGGAGTTTGCTAGGTTTGTGTCGTCTAAGGTGAGTGAAGTTCTTGATGGTATTGATCTCAAGATTATCCGTATGCGATACAATCAGGATATGACACTAGAAGAGGTTGGCTCTGCTTTAGGGTTGAGCAAACAGGCAGTCTCTAAGAGGGAAACTGACGCACTTGAGAAGCTGAAACGTAGGTTGAAACAATTCGTGAATTGACTAAACCTAAAAAAAGCCCCTATTAGCAAGTGTAGACGTTAGTTATGACGTTAGTATCTATAATCTAATATTAGATACTATAACTAAAGGAGATAACGTAAGTGGATGACGATGAGTATCTAGACAAACTGATGGCTAAAGCTGAAAGGACACTTGATGATGTAGCTAATGATGTTCGAAAGCACTTGTCTGGTGCTGTAGAAAATATCATAAAAGCTGGTCAGGCTCTACAAGAGGGTCGAGACATGCACCCTAGTGACAATGATTTTCATGATTGGTGCGTTAAAGAGTTCCCTGAGCTTAGCCGACAGTATAACTACAACCTAAGAAAGATAGCCTCTCGTTTTCATGGTGTAAATTTTTCTTTACACCTACCAAAACTTTCTATACTTGTAGAGCTTTCGGCAGACTCTGTTCCCGACGAACTTGTAGAAGATTTTGTGTCGTCACAAGAACCTGTTAAGGTGAAGGAAGTTAAAGAGGCTAAGAAAGAATACAAAGCTATTCAGGAAGAGCCTGAGTATGCTGATCTCTTTGAGAGGGTTCAACAGAAGGAGATAACCCCACGAGAGGCTATTATTGAGAAACAGGCTCGTATGCCTGTAGAACGTGTCTATGATCTTGTCGATGCTATGAGTGCCATTACTGGAATTGCATGGCTCTACGTCAAGAATTACAAAGGCACTAGTGAAGATGCTGCCGACGTTCTCATCCAAGAGATTATCGGTGTGTGTGAAGACGGTGATGATATTGATCTTAGCATCGCCAAAGATCGTATTAAATGGTTCCTTGAGTTTAAGGAAGCCCTCGACTACGCAGAACCTGCACTACGAGAGTTTCTTACCGAAAAACCCAACCTGAAAATCGTGAAATAAGGATACTTGACTATGGCTAATACCAATGCAAACCAGTTCTTCGCAGAAGCAAAGCAGACCTGCCTCGACCTCGGATTTGTCCCAACTATCAAATCCGCTCGTCGTGTTCTAAAGACTGGTAAGAGCAGCCTGCGCAGCATGAAAAACTACTATGACCGCAAGGAAATCACTGACATCTCTGAAAAGCCCTACACCAACGAGTTTGGCGATCAGGAAGCCTTTGGTTCGATCTGTGAACGTAACCTTGAGTATGCGGAATCCTTCGTGGAAAACAACATGAAGAAGTTTCAGGGTGGTGTTAAGAACATGACTGATGCAACCCTCTACATTATGCGTCGTCAGCGTCAGGAACTTAACCGTAAAGGTTAATAGGAAGGAAGAGTCACATGTCAGATATTGCACATCAACCTTGTCCATATCCTGCGTGTGGCTCTTCTGATGCTTTCAGTTACAATACTGATGGTTTTGGGAAGTGCCACGCATGTAGCAGGTCGTATCCATCTCGTGAGAAGACATTCGAGTGGGCCGCAGAAAAATACCCAACAAAAGGAAAGAGCATGGTGACAGATGTATTCGATACATACACCCCCAAACGGATAGAAGCCCCCGACAGTGGAAAATACACCCCTATGCGTGGTATCACTGCACAGACTATGGAAGACTTTGGGGTTAAGACCTACCCTGACCGACAAGAGTATGTATACCCTTCCGGTGGAATTAAGGTCCGAACCCTACCAGAGAAAGGCTTCTACGCTAAGGCTGGTTTCAAGGGTGACGAACTGTTCGGTATGAATATGTTCACTGCTGGTAGTGCTAAGAAGCTGACCATCACTGAGGGCGAACTGGATGCCCTCTCAGTGGCACAGATGATGAAGAGTAGCTACATCAACCCTGTTGTGTCGTTACCCTCTGCTACGCCCTCTAAGAAGCTCTGGGACAAGTGTTTTGATTGGGTAAACTCTTTCGAGCAGATTATCCTGTCCATCGACAATGATGAGGCTGGTAACGAGGTTGCAGCTAAGATTGCCAAACTCTTTCCTAATAAAGTCTATCGGGTGGATCATAGCAAGTATAAGGATGCTAATGAGTTCCTAAAGGCTGGTGCTATCCAAGAGTTCAAAGGTGCTTGGTTTAATGCCAAGAAGTATACACCAGAGAACATCCTGAACACTTCTGACCAGTTCCTGAAACTTTATCAGGATACACCTAACCACCTATATGTTCCCACTGGCATCCAAGACCTTGACGACAAAATTCTTGGTCTTATGCAGGGTCACTTCACTGTCTTTAAGGCACCTACAGGTATCGGTAAGACAGAACTGATGCGGTATCTAGAGTTTACCTTGTTGAAGAAAGGTATCCCAATTGCTGCATGGCACCTTGAGGAAACTAAGCTACGATCCTTATTGGGTCTAGTGTCGTATGAGTTGAATGATAACGTGACCAGACGTGATCTTATTGAGGATAAGGGACGGGAAGTCGATGTGGTTGATGCTATCAAACGTCTGACTAAGGATGAACTGTTCTACCAGTTTTACCTACAGGATGGTGAAGGTGCAGAAGAACTGTGCGACCAAATCCGTTACTTTAGTCAGGCTTGTGGTGTTCGTTATGTCTTCTTCGAACCTATCCAAGATGTGATCGTAGGGTCCTCTGATGAGAGTAAGGAACAGATGCTTGCAGACTTGTCTGTCCGTCTGTCTAAGCTGGCGGCAGAGCTTAACGTTGGTATAGTAAGTATTGGTCATACTAACGACAATGGAGACTTCAAGTATTGTCGTATGATCGGTCAACGTGCATCTGTTATCGTCAACCTACAACGTGATAAGGACTCGACAGACATGCAAGAACGTAATACTACACACCTACACGTCGAGAAGAACCGTCCCACTGGTGAGGTAGGCCAAGCTGGTAAGATGCGGTTCAATACTGAGACGTTTACTTTGAGAGAGGTTCTATGACAGTATTCGACATTGAGACTGACGGTCTTTTAGATGAGATGACCAAAATCCATGTCCTTGCTTGGATGGGTAACGATGGTCAGGTTCACCATACTAGCGACTACGAGGCTATGCGTCTGTTCTTCACAGAGGCTGACACTCTTATCGGCCATAATATTATCCGCTTTGACATCCCCGCAGTGGAAAAGATTCTGGGGATCAAGGTGGAAGCTAAACTAGTCGATACTCTTGCTCTGTCGTGGTATCTTAACTTCGACCGTCCTAAGCATGGCCTTGAGGGCTATGGGGAGGACTATGGTGTCCCTAAACCAGTTATCAAGGACTGGAACAGCCTGACGTATGAAGAGTATGCTCACCGATGCTCTGAGGACGTTAAGATCAACTCTCGGCTATGGAAAGACCTATGGCATAAGCTAAACAAGCTCTATCAAGACGAAGGTGATATGGACCGCTTTATCCAGTACCTGTCCTTCAAGATGGACTGTGCTCGTGAACAGGAAGCCCTCCAGTGGAAACTTGACGTAGAACGCACACAAGCCGCCTACGACGAGATTATGAAACTTAAGCAGGAGAAGGAAGAGCAACTAGCAGATGCCATGCCACGGCGTGTTCTAACGGCTGTTCGGACTAAACCAAAAGTCATGCACAAGAAGGATGGTTCTCTTTCAAGTCATGGTGAACGATGGACCGCACTTTGTGCAGAGAATAAGATGCCAATCTCCGCAGAACAAATGACTGTGGTTACTGGGACTGAACGTGCAAACCCTAACTCGAACGACCAAGTAAAGGATTGGCTATATAGCCTTGGCTGGAAGCCTAAGACTTGGAAGTTCCTTCGTGATAAGGTAACTGGAGATGAAAGAAAGATCGAACAGGTTCGTAAGGATGGTGAACTCTGTGAAAGCGTTCTTGACCTCGCTGACGTGGACCCCGCTGTTGGCATCTTGGATGGTCTTACTGTGCTTACTCACCGTGCTGGCATTCTTAAATCTTTTCTCGAAAGTGTCTCACCAGATGGGTATCTAAAGGCAGAGGTGGCTGGGTTTACTAATACTTTACGCTTCCGTCATGCAAAGCCTCTGGTGAACCTACCGTCAGTCGATAAGCCATATGGTGATGTTATCCGTGGGGTGCTTACATGCCCCGAAGGATACACCCTCTGTGGGGCTGATATGACCTCTCTGGAGGATACTACTAAACGACACTATATGAAGCCTCTGGACCCTGACTATGTAGCTGAGATGTCTCGTGAAGGGTTTGACCCACACCTCGACTTGGCTAAGTTTGCTGGGGATGTGACACAACAAGAGATTGACGATTACAATGCTGGTAAGCGTCCTGATCTTAAGAAGTTGCGTAAGGCTTACAAGGTTGTCAACTACAGTGCCACATACGGCGTAGGAGCACCTAAACTGGCTCGTGAGACTGGTATGTCTGAAAGGGATGCAAAGAAGCTACTGAATGCCTTCTGGGACCGTAATTGGGCTATCCAGAAGATCGCAGGTGGTCTTCGTGTTCGGGAACTATTTGGGACTATGTGGTTGCAGAACCCAGTTAGTAAGTTTTGGTATCAGTTGCGTTCTGACAAGGATCGCTTCTCTACCTTGAACCAAGGCACTGGTGTGTTCTGCTTTGACAGTTGGGTTGCTATGTGTCGTAAGAATGGTTTGCAGACCATAGGCCAGTTCCACGACGAGGTAATTGTCTTAACCAAGATCGGAGATGAGGAGTATACAACACGGATTATGAAGGAAGCTGTCGGTAAGCTGAATACTAAGTTGTCGTTGAATGTTCCTCTAGGGACAGATGTTCAATTCGGTAACACATATGCAGCAATTCACTAACTATTGTAACATTTCGTGAACTGACAAAACACGAAAAAAGCCCCTATATAGTATATACCTACTAGGCAAAAGGAGATGAACATGCCTACTTACAACATGGAAATGGTGCTCGAATGGGCACGGGTTTTCCCAGAAAATGCTGATATGGGTAACCCTGACGGGCCTCGTGCAGCACAAGCTATCCACAAGAAGGGTGGTCAATATGTAGTAAATGCTTACTTCACTGACGAAGCTCAGATTGATAAGCTACTGTCCGAGGGTCTTGACCCGTCCCCAATGAACTCGCAGCGTATTCTTGAGGGTAATTCGGGATATGGCATTGGTAAGTTTATGAAGATGAAACGTCAAGTTATTGACGACATCAAAGAGTTTGAGGGGAAGGGTGGAACACAAGTAGTAAACTATGGTGGTCCAATCACTGTCCTCAACCTTACAAATGGGATTGAGAATAAACGTGACTGGAGCCTTGAGGAAGATGGACTAATCGGTAATGGCTCTAAGGCCATTGTTCAGTTCCAGACCTACGCAAATGGTGCTGGTGTTCGTGTAATGGGTATCGCTGTTACTGACCATGTAGCTTACGAAAGTAACTCTGGTGGCAATGATGGCCCATATCGTAACCTGTTTAGTAAAGAGGAAGCTGCTTAATGCGTATTGATCTCGAAGCATACTTCGACAAGGAAGATGATGGTATCGGTGGTAGTGTTCGTGTATCTCGTGACGATGTATACACCTTGGAACAGGTTGCCAGTGCAATGAGAGATTTTCTTCTTGGCGCAGGTTATGACTACGTTGAAGATGTAGGCTTCTCCAAAAACGATGGAACAATGGTGTGGGGTGAAACACTGTGACGAAAGTGCTGATCGACGGTGACATCGTGGCCTATCGGTCAGCATTCCACGCACAGGATAAATCCCTGAAAGCTGCGATAGACAAGGTAGACGAGTTAATCAACACGATCCTACAACGAACCTTGTTTGTCGCAGCCCCACATGAGTATCAGGTCTACCTGACAGGTAAGGGAAACTTTCGGTTTGATATTGCAAAATCTTACGAATACAAGGGCAATCGTAAGGATACTGCCAAACCGATACACCTTACTGATGTTAGGGAGCACCTGATTAAAAAGTGGGGTGCTATTGTTAGTGATGGGGAAGAAGCAGACGATCTTATTGCTATTGAGGCGACACGATATGGACCATCTACTATCGTTGCCTCTATTGACAAAGATATGCTGCAAATTCCCTGTCGCCACTATAACTTCGGTCGTGATGAGTGGTATACAGTTGATGACTTTGGTGGTTTGAAGTTCTTCTACAAACAAATCTTGACTGGGGATAATGCTGATAACATTGTTGGTCTCTATCGTATTGGACCTGCTAAGGCAGAGAAAATACTAGAGGACGCCAAGGATGAGCAAGACCTCTGGGATTCTGTTATGAAGGCTTATGGTGGTGACATTGAACGTGTAGTTGAGAATGCTAGGCTGTTGTGGCTAAGGCGAAAAGAAGGAGAGCTATGGCAACCCCCACAAAAGCGAGAGGGTTGAAGCATGGTTACCGTTCTGGTTTAGAGGATAAAATCTCTGATCAGTTGAAGGGGTCTGGGGTAAAGTTTACTTACGAGTCTATGAAGATTACTTATCATGTAGACGAACTAAGGAAATACACCCCAGACTTCATTCTTTTTAACGGTATCATTGTGGAGACTAAGGGTCGGTTTACCGCTGCTGATAGGAAGAAGCACCTTTTAATTAAGGAACAATGTCCTGAGTTTGACATAAGGTTTGTCTTTAGTAACTCTAAGGCTAAGTTGAATAAGGGGGCAAAGAGTTCCTATGGAGATTGGTGCAACAAATACGGTTTTCTTTATGCTGATAAAGAAGTCCCAAAGGAGTGGCTCAGTGAAACTTTTTGATATGGTACCATCAATCAAGGCTATGCCTTATACGGCAGAGGAAATTAACAACCATGAGAGTGCGCATCGTATTTGGGCAACTATTGCTCAGTGTAAGCAAGACACTCAAGAGATGGTCACTCAGGCTTACGAACGAGGTCTCTGGGCAGGACGACACGACAGAGAGTAAGATACTAATCTGGGGTATCTTAGATGGCCCCTTTAGTAGTGATGACTTCCCAGAGGAAGACCTGTATGAGATGGGCATCCCTGATGACTGGAATTATATGATTGTCGCCCATGTGCAAACTGGTGGCAAACTTGGTTCCATGAATTTTTGGTATGAAACTCTTGACGAAGCCTATGACGTTATTAACTACTTCAAGAATAATATCGAACCTCTGGAGGTAGACGACAATGGGTAAGCGGTCTGCGTTTGATAGGGTTGAGAGGGACTACTACCCCACACCTATCGAAGCTGTGGAGCCACTGATCGACCACCTGCCTTATGGCACGTTTGATTATATCGAACCTTGTGCTGGTGACGGTCGGTTGGTGGCTCATCTGGGACACCTTACTGATGGGAATGCTCAGTGTATCTTTATGTCTGATATTGAACCTAGGGCAGAGGGAATTTATCAGAATGACGCACTAGATATATACCTTCCTGAAGGTGTTGCAGATTATGTTATCACGAACCCCCCGTGGGATAGAAAAATACTGCACCCATTTATTGAGCACTGGATGGAGATTGCCCCGACTTGGCTCCTATTTGATGCGGATTGGATGCACACCAAACAGTCAGCCACTTTAATGACCTATTGCTCTAAGATTGTATCTGTTGGCAGGGTAAAGTGGATTGAGGGTAGTAAGAATACTGGCAAGGATAACTGTTGCTGGTATTTGTTTGACGTAACTGGGGACACTAAGCCCACAGAGTTTTATGGGAGACTTCAATGATTACTGCTGAAGAACTTAATCAGATGGGCTACGAATACTATAGTGCAGAGGATGAACCTAAGCCCCTTAGTGAAAATAACCCCCTGTGGATGGTAAGGGAGTTTTCTCGTATCACCCAACAGCTACCAAACCCTGCACTGTATGCAGCACTGATTGCAGAAGAGCATGGGGAGTGGCACTCTGAGTATCTTCAAGACACCACCACAGAGCAACTAAAAGAGCTTGCTGACCTTGTATATGTTACCTATGGTTATGCTCTCGCTAAGGGGTGGGACTTGACTGAGGCTGTCTACAGGGTGCATAAGAATAATATTGGTCGTTGTATCCAACCAGATGGTTCGATTAAACGACGAGAAGATGGAAAGATTATGAAAAACCCCAACTACCCAAAGGTGGACCTTAATGACTTGGTTTGAACGCTACTGGAAATACCTCCTTACATGGAGAGCACACCGCAAGGTCATTAAAGAGCTTAATAGCTTGACCGACAAGGAACTGTCTGATATTGGTATTAACCGCCATGATATTGACCGACTTGTATGGCTACCAGAAGATAAACAAAAAAGAGGAATGCGATGAGCAACCACCTTCCAACTGACTACCAAGCCTTCATTCACACCTCTCGTTATGCACGGTGGCTTGAAGATGAACAACGCCGTGAAAGCTGGTCCGAAACTGTATCCCGTTACATCCAGAACGTAGTTGTCCCTACGACCCGTGATGAAATTGTTGTAGGTGACATCGAAGAGGCTATCCTTGGCCTCGAGGTCATGCCTTCTATGCGGGCTGTAATGACTGCGGGACCTGCCCTTAGCCGTGATAATACTGCGGGGTATAACTGTTCTTATCTACCAGTAGACGACCCTAAGAGCTTCGATGAGGCTATGTTCATTCTGCTTTGTGGGACTGGTGTTGGTTTCTCTGTTGAACGACAGTATGTGACAAAACTCCCAGAGGTTCCTGAGAATCTGTTCAAGAGTGAAACTACGGTTATCGTTAAAGATAGCAAAGAGGGTTGGGCTAAGGCACTACGTCAAGTTATTGCACTTCTTTACTCTGGGGAAATTCCTAAGTGGGATGTAACTAAGGTTCGACCTGCTGGTGCTAAACTCAAGACCTTCGGTGGCCGTGCCTCTGGTCCTGCCCCTCTGGTGGAACTGTTCAACTTTGTCGTTGCTAAGTTTGTTGGTGCTAAAGGCCGTAAGCTATCCTCCATTGAATGCCATGACATCATGTGCAAGATTGGTGAGGTAGTTGTTGTTGGTGGTGTTCGTCGTTCTGCGATGATCTCTCTTAGCAATCTCTCTGATGACCGTATGCGTCATGCTAAGAGTGGTGCTTGGTGGGAGAACGAACCCCAACGTGCCTTGGCTAACAATTCGGTAAGCTACACTGAGAAACCTGATGCAGTCTCATTTATGCGTGAATGGATGGCTCTTGTCGAGTCTGGTTCAGGTGAACGTGGGGTCTTTAACCGTCAGGCATCTGCCAAACAAGCAGCTAAGAACGGTCGTCGTGATGCATCGTATGAATTTGGGACTAACCCTTGTTCAGAGATTATTCTCCGACCCTATCAGTTCTGCAACCTTACCGAAGTTGTGGTCCGGTCTACTGACAGTATTGAAGATTTGGAACGTAAAGTAAAACTGGCAACGATCCTTGGGACTATCCAGTCTACCTATACGCACTTCCCATATCTTCGTAAGATTTGGCAGACTAACACCGAACAAGAACGTCTGTTGGGGGTATCTCTAACGGGTATCATGGACAATCCCTTGCTGACGACAAAAAATGCAGCATTGGATAAGACCTTGGGGCACTTGAAGAATGTTGCTATTGCTACAAATGCTGAGTGGGCTGAACGCCTTGGCATCCCTACCTCTGCTGCTATTACCTGCGTTAAACCTAGTGGAACAGTCTCGCAGTTGGTTGACAGTGCTTCTGGTATTCATGCTCGGCACTCAGCCTATTATATTCGGACTGTTCGTGGTGATGTTAAAGACCCTCTGACGCAATTTATGAAGGATCAAGGTATTCCTTGTGAACCGTGTGTAATGAAGCCTGACAGCACTGTAGTGTTCTCGTTCCCTCAGAAGGCTCCTGAAGGTGCTGTCGTAACCTCTGACCTGACTGCTATCGAACAGTTGGAGATGTGGTTGGCATATCAACGTAACTGGTGTGAACATAAACCATCTGTCACTATTAACGTGAAGAGTGACGAATGGTTTGAGGTAGGTTCTTTCGTCTACAAACACTTCGATGAGATGTCTGGGGTGTCATTCCTACCTTACAATGAACACACCTATCAACAGGCACCTTACCAAGAGGTTGGACGTTCTGACTATGAGATGCTACTGTCACTTATGCCAGAGAAGATCGACTGGTCTAAGCTGAAAGAGTATGAAGCTGACGATAGCACTAAGGGTTCCCAGACATTTGCATGTGTTGGTGGTTCTTGTGAGATCGTAGACTTAACCTAACGGCGGGGGCTTCGGCCCCCTCCTTATTCTGGAGAACTTATGTCTGTTCGTAAACGGTTCGATAGGGCTTTGTATGAAGCCTACGACCAAAAAGCTAAGGATGCCCTAACAGAGCATCTCCGTGATCGTGGCCATAGTGTAGAAGTCAAGAAGGAGGATTACTATGTAGATGTCGTATCAACAAAGAATGGTAACACCTATTACAACGAGGCTGAGGTGAAGATCGCATGGGAAGGTGATTGGCCTAAAGACTGGGCTGAAATCCGTATCCCTGAACGTAAGACACGTCTCCTTAAGAAATACCAGAACGAGACTGGTTTCCTAAACTTCTACATCTTCGACAAGAACCTTGCACAAGTCTGGCGTATTCGAGATACTTCATTACGACAAGACCGTCTTAAGGAAGCCAAGGGTCGATACATCCAGAAGGGGGAACTATTCTACCACATCCCCTACACCGAAGCTGAACTAATCGTATTGGGAAAATAATGGCAAAAGTAAACCTTGGCTCCGTATGGAAGCCTAACTCCAAACCTAAGAATACCTCACAGGGTGGGACCAACCACAGGATTAAGTTGAGTTCAATGAACAAGTCTAAGAAACGTTCCTATAAACCCTCCCGAGGTCAAGGCTGATGTGGATCATTGTTGGACGAACACAGTGTAACTTCTGTGACAGCGCTAAAGCTCTTCTTAGGGGCCTGAACCTACAGTATACGCAGTATAACGTAGATGATCGTAGTAGTAAATGGTTACTCACCCTAATAAAGCAAGCAGGCCACACCACTGTCCCTCAAATCTTTGATGAGGGTGGTAATTATATTGGCGGTTACACTGAACTCCTGAAACACTTCAAGGTGGAATAATGCAAGAGCCAGCCCAGAAGCGAACCCGACGATCCAAGACTAAGTTTGATAATGATAAAACCTCTCTGACCCTAACCCCTAAGACTGAACGACAGAAAGACTATATCAACGCCCTAGACACCGCCTCACAGGTAGTGGTGTTTGGTCCATCTGGGACAGGTAAGACCTATGTTGTGTCGTCTTATGCAGCAAGCCTATACCACACTAAGGCTATTGATAAGATCGTCATTACACGGCCTCATGTGGCTGTAGGGAAAGAGCTTGGGTTCCTTAAGGGTGACCTAGAGGATAAGACAAAGCCTTGGGCAATGCCTGTCATAGACGTTCTCGAAGAGCATCTAGGTAAGGGTGTAGTGGAGACTGGCATCAAGAATGGTAATATTGAGATTGCACCCCTAGCTCTTATGAGGGGTCGTAGTTTTAACAACGCCTTTATTATCTGTGACGAGAGCCAGAATATCACCTTCCACGAGCTTAAGATGCTCTTGACAAGGGTGGGTCAGAACACTAAGTTGGTTCTTAATGGGGACATTATGCAGTCTGATCTTAAGGAAGCTGATGGTCTATCGAAGATTGTTCATCTCGTTAAGAAGCATATGCTACCTGTCCCTATTGTTGAGTTTCAGGTAGAAGACATCATCAGGAGTGATATGACAAAGATGTGGGTAGAAGTGTTCGTCAAGGAGGGCATCTAATGGCTAAATGGAGTGAGGAGAAGATTACCGCAATGTTTGGTGGCCAAGACATGGTAAACAGTCCAGCACACTACGGTTCAGGCACTATTGAGTGCATTGAGTATATTGAGGATATGCTTACCCCAGATGAGTATATTGGGTACCTTCGTGGGAATATTGCAAAGTATATGCACCGATTTAGGTATAAGAATGGCCTAGAGGATTTGAAGAAGGCTGAGTGGTATCTCAAGCGTCTGATCGACTTCCAGTCTACGACCTAAAAACAAAAAACCCCCGTCATCCTTGAGTGGATGCGGGGGTTAGTCTTTTTGTAAATGCTATTTTCGTCTAAATAGGTTGACGATACTTCTTGAAATTTCTTGGGGCGATGGAAATAACCACCCTAGGATCAACAGTAGTACTACCCATACAGGGACTTCATTGACTACGACAGTTTCGACCTTATCGCTTGCCACCTTAGTGGTTGTAGTTCTCTGGTCGATAGAGCCTACATTTGAGTCGGGTTCAACATTAACCGTAGGGGAGACATTGTTTGTCGTTCCAACCGTTTGGTTATTTGTTTTCCCAATCTGTGTGTTCGCTGCTACGTTCGGCCCCCCGCCTGTTAGAAGACTGAGAGGAGTTTTGCTGCAACTTGCCATAAGCATCAAAACCAAAAGCAGCGGCAGCAAAAGAGAAAATCGGCCAAACAAGAACTTCAATGATTGTGACATCTTTTACCTCTACGACATAGACTAGCCACAACAGAAGGGCTACGGCCAATTCTCTCTTATACGTTTTCATTTATTCTTCTTCCACAACAGTGTCAGTAGTGCAAATACTAGGGTGTTGAAGATAAACCAAATGTAATTGCTAAAGTCCCGACCCCAGATGTCTCCCAATAGGAATGCAGTAGTCCAACCACTTTGTGCAATAAGATAGGTTGCAGTTAGGGCTAGGCCAATGCCAGCCAACCAAGATTTACTTTTTACAACCCAGTTAGAGTAAATCATAAGGACAATTACTGCCCAGAGGAATGTTATTGTGTCGATATATACTGACATTCTGGCTCTTTCCCACCTGTTACCCCAAGTTCATAAAATACATTCACGGCCACCCCAAACAGGATTACTCCAGCAATGAGGAAGCCAAGATTATTCTTGACCCTTCGAAAACTCATTGCCCTAGACCCCCTCGCACAATCCAAGCTACAACGGCAGAGATAAAGCCCCCGATAACAAACAAGACACTACGGTCTAGCAGTTGTTGTCTTTTCTCTTCATTCTTAGCCATCGTCTCTACGGTTTGATTGAGGAGGGCAATGGTTGTATTTAATTGGATAATGCTTTTCTCAAGATGGTCATTGGATTCTTCTAGTTTAGAAACACGTCTTTCCAAATCCTCTGCACTCATGCTGGGTAGTCCTTCCAAGATAGTTGGAAATGAGGCCCATCCTTAAAGGACTCCCAGTCACCACCCCATTCAACATCAACACCAAGCTCTTCGGCGGCTTGTTTCATTGCGTCAGCGATAGGGTAGTAATACTCCCAATCCCAAGAGATGGGATACGGGAAGAGGTCAACAGCATGACCCGTAAGGTGTCTACTATTCATTGTAGTAGATTTGCCAGTGTTTACCAGTTCTTTTTGTCGTGAGAGGGACCGAAGCCCCTCCCCAACAGAAAAGTCTTGCTCACTGATCTGTATTGCTCTTTTAACGACAGCCACTAGGTCAGGGTGGACACCCTCTAGTTTCTGCTTACTTCTAACGCCTAGTTGATATGACATGTTATGGCCTCCTAGCGATAGACAACTGCATATATGTCTTCGAAATCAATTTTGGTATTAGACGCAGTGGACCCAGAATAAATCTCAAAAGATGTTGTTGTCCTTGTATTGTATACTGGGATAGCGTGTCGGTCTGTGTGTAGGTCGCTGTATCCCCCACTAGCTATGATTGCATAGTTTGTATCTTCTAGAGCATCTGTAAAATTAACTCTGTAGCGGCCAACCCCAAGATCAGTAATTGATGCTACATTGTAAGAACCACGGATGGAAACAGTCCCTGTCCCATTGAAGTTTACCCACGCTTTGATAGGAGATGGGGTTACTAGAGCATCAATAGCAGCCTTGACTTTAGCAGGGCTAACAAGGCTTTCTGTCGTCCCCGTCCCAGACTCCCAAGTAGCTTGAGATTGGTCCCCTAGAAGCCCTGTCTGCGTCCCAGAGGTGTTTACCACTTGTGTATTATCTAGGACACGGAACCCACCAGTCTGGTCGATATAACCCACACTAAGCCATGCAGAGTTAGCCTCATTACGGAGCTTAAGTATGTTGTTGGTAGTATCATACCAGAACTGGTTGGCATACTTCGTAGCAGGCTCAGAACCCCCAGAGGAGTTAGAAACCAGAGCTTTAAGTGCAGAGTTGATGTCCGCCCTTGCATTAGAGGCAGTTTGGTTTGCAATATCGAAATCGTGTTGGCTCATGTTTTCCTCTTAGTATTCTACGTCTGCACTTAAGGTCAAGACCGCTGGGGTATAGTAGGAGTTAGTGCTTGTCAAGTTCGCACGGAACTTAAAGGCCCTACCAACAACATAACCACCGTTAGCCAGAACCCATGAACTCCAAGTAGGAGTTCCTGCCGGATCATCATCTGTAGTTGCAACTTCAATCACAACACCAACATCCCCGAAGTTTGCATTTTCATTAGTCCAAGTATCCCAAGTATCAGGCCAAGTGTCCCAATTCTGTGGAATAATATCCCAAAGAAGTGTCCCGTTGTCGTAACGACGTTCAAGGGTGTTGTAACCAGTAATACGAGCATTACGAGAAGAGCCAGTATCAATGTAACTAGCAAACTCATAAACACCAGAAGGGCTAGCCGCAGAAGTGTCGTCAATCTCCAAGGAACTAGATACAACAACAGTGTTAGTCTTAGTCCCTGCAAAGGTTGGGTCTTCTGTTACAGTATCGGTTGTTCCCAACTGAGGTAGGTCAGAGGGAAGGACGACAACAGTGGTAGTCCCTTCACTGAAGTTATCTTCTTTGTCGTATGCCTTAATCAAGTAAGTCCCTGACCGTGCAGGCAGGGCAGCTTGAGTGGCAGGACGTGGGATTTTCTCAATGATAGTGGTAGAGTTACCCCAGACTGCACCAGATGTTGCTGAGTTATGCTTAATGACATAGTGTGACAAGTCAGCATCAGGGATTGCAGGCCAAGTTAAAAAGAGGGTCCCACCAGACACTTCAAAGTTCAACTCATCAACATCAGATGGGTCTCCAATAAAGGCATTGATCTCTTGGTCAAGAAGGCTTACCCAATCACCCTTAACACCAAAGGTGTTGGTAGCCCTTGCTCGGAAGTCAAAGTTACCAACCTCAAGGTCAACAGCCTCAAAGACCCCAATAGGTCCAACCCCGATAGACTTCCAATTACTATCAGAGGTCTTCTTGTATTCAACCTCAATCTTACTGATAAAGACATCAGAGAGTGCCGTTATAGTTACGAGAGCAATGTTGGAGACTTTCTGATTTGCGACCTGGGCAACAGCCTCTACATCAATACCAATAGGGGTTACAATAAATGGTGAAGGCAAGGTTGTGTTATCTTTCTCGTAGATAGCACCATCAGAAATGTCATCGAAGACACCCTCTGAGATTTCCCTAAGTATCATTTGAACTTGAAGGTCACTATTATCTACTAGACCAAAGGTCCACGACACTACTTCAAACTCTTTTTCCGCCCAACCGAAACGGTTATTAGTTAGTTTAATATTATCACCAACTTGAACCTGAAAAGCTCTCATGCCAAAGGAAGCCTGAACTGTAAGCTGTTGACGGTTACGTTCAAGGTAAACATTGGCAATACGACGAGCCATCCCTACATCAGAAGTAAATGCTAGGTTAAGGTCAGTTACAGTTTCCTGCCCATTATCCGCAGCCACAAAATCGTCATTAGATACAGGAGGAAAGTCTGTCAGTTGCCAGTTAGATTCTTCACCCTTCCACACACCATTAACAGTGTTGAAATTATCACGACGAGAATGACGAGTAGTTACAGAGATAGAACTTCTCAGATCGTCTTCTGTGAATGCCACAGACGGAGCAGTCCAATAAGCAGGCTTAGTTCTCCATTTACCCTGAGCATACCACAAAAGCCCTCCCATAGAAGATAAGAGGTTCTGTAGGAGGTCATATGGGTTAGAGCCAGTGGTAAAGCTACCGTTTGTCGTGTATCGTTGGTCCCCAGTCAGTGTTGGGTAATCATAGTAATCACAGACATTGGCAGCAGTAGTGAACAAGGTGTCGTCAATGTTATCCGAGGTTTCCCCAAGACCATAACGGGTGTTGAGTAGATAATCACGAATACACAAGGCAGGATTATCAGACCAAGCAGTAGTCTCAGTGCGAGGGTCATAAACCTTTTTACCCTTAATCACAGCGGTGACTTCTGGGACCCCATTGGGAAACACATCCTGATTGAAATCGTATCTAATGTAAAGGTAAGCAATACCCCGAAGACGGTGCTTATTGGTCCAACTAGTAACTTCTGAAACAAGGTCACTATCTGCCAGTTGGTCGTCAGAACCAAGGTGAGTGTTAATACGGACATACCCATCATAACGATCTGGACTAGTCACATTACCAGAACCATCAATCGTTACTAATTCATCATTAAGGTAAATCTCCTCAAAGGATTCAATCTCATGCCCAGCAAAAGCAAGAACCCTGTGTAGATAACGGTTATTATCCCCTGTGGTCCCATCAAATACTCGAACACCCGCAACTTTAGTTTTGCCATATATAATCTGGTGGTCAGCGACGGAGGAAGTGGTTGTTACACTGTAGCCACTTGCGGCTGATTTTGGTTTAGGGGACAGTGCATTGATAGCTGCCCCAATAGCAGTAGTCACAAGGAAGTGAGATGCCATCATCCCAATTGCTGAGGTTGCCCCAAAAATTGAGGCGAAGCTCAAACTTACTGCACCACCAGCACCAAGCGCACCGACAGCAGTTGACATAAGCGCCATACCAGCAGAAATAGCCATATCAATCTCCTAGATATTTAGTGTATACCCTCTCAATCAAGTTAAACTTGAGAAAGGACATCAAGGTGTCAAATGGTTGATGCACCTTAGTATTAACTTTGAGGATTGATACCCCATCTTCTTTTAGACACTTCTCTGCAAACTTTATTAGCTTTATGCCAGTATAACCTTTGCGGTAATCTTTATGGAGGTAGATTATATCATTCTCTGCGAAGATATGATCCTTGTAGTGGAGACTTCTGCCTACAAGAACGACAAAATAACCAACCAGATTAGAACCATCCCTAGCTGTGAAAATCTTAAGTGTTCCAGACTCTTCTAGTGCCTCATAAGATTCCCAGTCGGGATTAAGTTTAATCACCCCTTTGTTCAAGGCAATCTCTTCCCAGTGCAATTGGATTAACTCTTCACAATCCTGCCGACAATTATCTAAGAACTCTTGCTGGTAGGTTATCATATTCACTCCACAATCGAGTCTCTGGCTTGCTGTCGTTTTAAGATGATTTCCTCTGGGACAGGTTTACCAGTCTCAATCTGACGGGCAATATACCAATCAGTCGAGGTTAGATAAGCCTTAGCCTTCATATTGATAACAACTTGCTCTTTCGTCATGGTGCTACCTTACCCCAGAAGATTTCCTTATCTTGCAAGTCTTCCACGAAGTCTAATCCAAGATCATTTGGGAATAGATACTTCTGCCAAGAAGAAGTGAACCTAGAGGTTCTTGGTTTTTCGAGGTCAATAAGTTTGTTCTCAATAGTGAGGGTAATAGTCGAAGCCTCAGCCCCCTCTTCAATATTCATCTGGTCCATATAACCAGCAAAGATTTCAGTGAGTTCAGTCTTGCGGTCCTCAAGGAGTATCTTGCCACCATCTTCAAAGAGAATGTAAGCAGCATCTTCTTGGAGTATTACACCACGAGAGAACGTACCAAAGTAAATCTTAGCCTGACGACCCTGATAAGGCTCACTGAGGGCCAAGGATAGGACTTCTGAGGGGACACCACTAAGAGTAACAGTTGCCCCCTTAGCGGCGATTTCTGAGGTCTCTTCGATAGCATCAATGGCTAGAAGATTACCAGTCCCATACCACGACAAACCTTGGTAAACTAATGTCCCTTGGCCAGTCCAGAGACGTAATACTTCTGCACCATCAAACAAAAGTTCAATAGCAAAGAAAGGGTATATTACACTGTCGTCTAGAAGGTCTAGTGTAGTTTGTGTAACGTCTCTGGACATATCACTTAAGCCTTTTCAGGGTTGGTTTCTTCAAGAGAGCCTTTAAGCATCTGGACGAAAGCATCCTTACTCAGGCTCAGTGGGCCATGCCACGTCGTGTGGGAATCCATCTTGTGTAGTAACATCACGCAACGCTTGACGATACGCTGCCCATGCAGCCTGATCTACTGGAGCATCTGCGACTTGTGTCCAGTCGGTATCCGCTAGGAGATTGTTGCGATGGTCACGGACATTGCGTTCCGCTTGCTCTAAAGGCAGAGCTTCCAGTTTATACGGAAGCATCCACGCACCGTTCACTTCGACAAAATCATCGTCAATCAATCTCCACGCTAGGCCATCATATTCAGAAGGCGCTGGGCGTGTGTATGGGTAGACGCCATATGATGCCAAAAGTTCGTCAGACGGAACTTTAGGGAAAGACACGTTCGGATTGTCACGGCGCAGTTTCCCGATTGAGTAAATCTCAGGAGTGCCGCTTGTTAGTTTAAGGTAGTTCATAATTTCCTGTCCTATCTAAAGCAAACCAAAGTAGAGCCACTTGTAACTGATGAACTCCATGCTGCAACCGCAGTAAATGCAGCATCCTCTGACAAAACCAATGACGAGGCCCAGCTTGTTGTGGTGTTTTCCCCATCATAGATTTGAGCATCTTCTTGTCCGTTTGTGACTATATCACCGGACCAAGTAATGTTCTGGTTTGCCCTCATAGCTGCGTTCCCTATAACAACAGACCCTTTAGGAGCAGAAACCGACATCGACGCTGAACTTGATGTCCCAGATACATGGTCTGAACTATACGCACCTGCGGCGTTTGTCAGGTTGTATACAAAAATTCGACACCCAGAAAGTCCTGCATGAAGTGTTATAGTGATAGTCCCAGATGTTCCTGTCGGCACAAAAGCATAGGCCAACCCAGCATCCGTTTGGTTTGTTGTCATGGGCTGCACAATGGTTGCACTAACACCACCTATGGTTACCGCTGTTGCATACCCAGTCCCACCGCTCTTAGCGAATGGCACTGCGATTATTCTATCGGGCGCTTCAGGACCAAAGGCTACACCGGTAAAAGTGTATGCGCTTCTATTCACAGCATCGCTTTTTGCTGTGTCTGGAATAATTATAGAAACCGGTGGTTTATCTCCATCGCCTACGAGTTTATGCCACAGCATTACGAACCATCCCCGACCAGAGCGCCGTAGAGCGTGGTCGATACTTTCCACAGAGCCACGACAGTGTAGCCAGATGTCGCAAGCGTAGGGGCAGTGCCGCCGTTGTTCACCCAAGTCATAGTCGGCCATGTGATCGTGTATGCAGTGCCGTCGTTAATCATCAGGGTGATTGCTTGCCCTGCCGAGAAGCCGTCAGTTGGCGTCGAATTGCCCGTGAGCGTCCATGTCTGGATCGACCCGTTGTCAGGCTCCAGTGAGGGGGTTGTGCCTGAAAGGGCGTAGATGTCTTCGACGGGCGTTCCTACTAAACTCAGGTTCGTAGCAATGCCGGAGTTTGCAGCAAGATAGTAGCTACCATGCTGTCCATCCAGAAGGTCAGCATCTAGGCCAGAGCCAGAGCCGTCGTTTAGGCTATCCCACTGTGTCGCCCAGCTATACCATGTGCCATTGTAGTAAGTCCGCACATATACTGTGTGAGCAGAATTATATACAGTATATCTTTGATATACCATGGAACCGTCTGACGTCACTTCCAGCATACCAGCCGCCGCTTCAGGATAATTAGAACCAGTCGCAGCGCCAGTGTTGGTGTTCTGGTGATAATATCCATCAGATGTATAGCTATTAAGGTCTGCGCCAGATGGGATGTCTGCGCCTTTTCCCCATTTTGCATCCAGAGCAGTCTGCAAACCATCCACGTTTGCGATGACGTGGTTGTGGCTGTCATCAGCTACGGTCAGCGTCAGAGTGGCGTTGCCCAAGTTTGTGAAGGTAGCACTACCAGACGCATCGCCGTTGATGGTAAGCGTAGGGTCTGCTGTAGCTGTAGTAGCGATGCTTACGTTGCCGAGGTTAGTCATAGTGCCAGAACCCGTCACAGCACCCGTAAGTGTGATAACAGGGTCAGGCGCATTTGCAGGACTGTAGTAATAGCTACCATGCTGCCCATCAAGAAGGTCTGCATCTAGGCCAGAGCCAGAACCATCGACGGTAAGAAGTTTAGATAGTACGTCAGAGGCAGTGTAAGCACTAGCATCTAACTTAAGACCAATCTGAGTGGAGATGGTTGTAGCAAAGTTAGGGTCATCACCAAGAGCAGCGGCTAGTTCATTTAGTGTGTCAAGGGTAGATGGTGCAGTATCTACAAGGTTAGCAATGGATGTGTCAGTGTAGTCAGTAAAATAACTAGCAGAGTAACTTCCAAGAGTGGCTGCATTGATACCAAGAGCGTCAATATCAGCCTTAGTTTGATCCGCAGTAGCTCCTGCCTCAATACCATCAAGTTTAGTACCATCAGCAGCTACATCACGACCGTCAACCAAGCCCCCAACTGTAATGTTACCATCAACACTAATCTGTGCGACAGAGGTAAACAATTCTTGTCGTGTAATAGACTTTGTTTCTGCAGCAGATGTATCTACAATAGCGATCTTATCATTTGCATCATCAACATTAACACCTGTTAGGGTCGTTAATTGGGAAATCTTTTTATCTGCCATTTTAGGTAACTACCTCTACTGCCTCAAAGCTAATACCATAGGCACTAGCATTATTGATTGACCATTCTGATGTGTTTTGTTTAAGCCTGAAAAGACCCTTAGTGTTTGTGAGAGTAGCAGAGGTAGATGAATAATCAGACCTCAACGAAGGCCAAATCTCCAAGTTACCATCCCCAGTTTGGTCTAGGAGAACTTTATGGAGCCTAGCAGAAGACCCAGAACCAAGTTGGATATAATCACCAGCCTTTAGAGTCCCAGTCATTACCACTGCTACTGTAGCATCCCCAGCACTCCCTGTAACGACACAGGAAGAGGCATCTCCTCTATTAGTGGCATAGTCAGGGTCCCCAAGAAGGAACGTTCCTACAGGGCCTCTCAGAGCCACTAGGAGGGTAGCCCACTCAGCAGCTAGGTCACGTCTTGTGGATGGGATGGAGACAGAGGCTTCCCACCTCTGCCCACCGAAGTCTACTACTTGCTGTTTATATGTGAAGGGTGATTGGGAAGTTGTCACCGAGTTCACAGCACGAAGTGTAATTCCTTCAATCCTTATTGTCGTTGGGGTGTTTAGTGGGTAAGTAATTGCCATGTTTTTTCCTTACGAGAAGGTGGCTTTCATTTGACCACCACGTCTACGACTATCCATGATTTGTTTCTGTGTCATTTGGGCAATCTGAGGTGCTGCCTGAGCAATGATACGTTTAACACTATCATCACCGTTAGCTGCGAAATTGAAGGTTTGGTGAACAGTTACGTTACCACCACCAGCGACACCAAGTTTACCATCAGAACCACGTTTAAGGGGCATGATAGCTTCAGGACCAGCTTCACCCATAACACCAAGACCACCAGAGTGACCAAACATAGTTGGGGAACCTACAACACCACCGTTAGCGAACATCTGGACACCGTTATTGAAAGCACCACCTTTAGCCATAAAGAGTCCCATAATACCCTCAGCCATAGGTGTAACAACCTTTTGCTTATAGATTTCCAAAAGGATATTACGAAGCATGTCCTTAAATGCATCAAGAACACTCTTGGACCCATCCACCATAGACATGAACGCACTCTCAATATTATTTTGAACTGAGTTAATCATGGCTTCACGTTGCTTTTCAGCTTCGGTCAACTTACGAGTAGCAGCTTCAACACTGGCAATAACCTGTGCTTGTGCCTCAGAGACTGTAATACCTTGTTGTTGGGCTTGATAAACAATCTCTTTTACTCTGGCTTCTTCTTCAGACAGACCAACAAGTCTACTCTTATACTCAGCCTCTTTCATAAGGGCGTCTAGGTATTCTTCTGCGGTTTTAGTGGTAGCACCACCACCACCAGACCTGCCAGAACTGGTCCCTTGTTCTTTGTTAGCTCTGTCTATAGCGTCTTGTATTTGACCCCTAGTTAGTGTAACAGGCACAAAACTACCCGTTCCAGTTTCAGAGGACAACTCTGCTTGTGCAGCAATTCTAGCATCTACGTTAGCTTGTGCAGCACTCATAGTATTAACAAAGGCCAGAGCATTGTTGAAAGACATGCCCATTTGTTTAGCCAGTTTTGCAGCTTCAATTGCTGCCGAACTAATTGGTGAAGTTAAATCAACTCCAGCCAGTTTAAGTGCCTCTACAGCAGCATCACCAATCTCTTCACGAATAGCCTTTTCTTGCTCATAAACCTTTATTGAGTTTTGCAAAAGGGTCATAGCAGCGCTGGCCTGTTGCTGCTTTTCGTAAGTGTTGGTCATAGCCCATTGATGGACTTCTTGCTCTAGTTTAGCTTGTTCAATAAGTGCAGCTCTGTGCTCCCTATTCTTTTCAAACTGAGCACGACGACCAGCTTCAATAAGGGGATTAACTCCGCTTGTAAGTTCTCTAACCCTTTCGGCACTCTCCCGTTCAAGGACAAGTTGATTGAGTTGTTGCTGCTTTAATCTTATTTGCTCCTGCAAATTAGTGTTTTGGTCGGCAATGGCATCGGCAACCATTTTTTCAAGCTCTTCTTGGGTATACATACCACCAGAAGCACCAAAACCAGAGAGGGCTGCTTTTCTAACTTCCTCCCCCCGTTTTTGCAAGTCAGAGATTTGAGATGTCAGGTCCTTGATCTGAAGGTCTAACCCAACCTCACCAAGAGTCTTAAACTCTGAGGTTAGAAGTGCCACCTCTTCCCTGTATTTAGCGATTTCTTCCGACGACTTTTTTGCAGCTTCGTTAATATCAAAAGTGGCGTTTTCAAAATCTTTTGCGGATGCTCTAGACCTCATCCAAGCTGCACCAAGGGCGGTAATCAGCGGAAGTGCAATACCTATAATTGGCAGCATCGCACCAAACGACACAGAAAGCCCAAGGATACTTGTCCTAGCTGCTAGGGCCGCAGGCGGCAGATAATACAAAGCGCCGACAAGCTGGGTAGCTTGCTGGCCAAAGGCAACCATCGGATTTGTGCCAGATTGAACTTGAACTAAGAAGTCACCTACCTGATAACCAGCCTGCTGTGTGAGAACACCAGTCCGGTTCATAGATTTACCGAAACCAGTCTGAGCATGATTAGAAGCAATCAGAGCCTGCTTATACCGCAACAGTTCAGCACCAGCTTCCCTGACAGTCATAGTCTCATTTGCGATTGCTTGACGGAGCATCGTCTTGAGTTGGAGGGTTTTCTGTTGCACAGAATAGGCTTGGTCGTAAGAGGACCGGAAACGATTAATAGCCTGAGTGTTATTTTGGATTGCAACCTGTTCCGCTTTAGCTTCCGCAGCCTTTTGAGCTTGCATCCTTCTTGAGAAGTCTAAGGTAAGTTTAGCTTCTTTAGCCCTCTGAGCCTCTAGCTTTTGGGAAAATGCAATCTGTTGCCTAACTGTATCAAGAGACCTTTTTTGTTCTGCCTTAGCTTCCGCAGCCTTTTGAGCTTGCATCCTTCTTGAGAATTCTAAAGTAAGTTTAGCTTCCTTAGCCCTCTGAGCCTCTAGCTTTTGGGAAAATGCAATTTGTTGCCTAACTGTATCGAGAGACCTTTTTTGTTCTGCTTCAGCCATCTTAAAAGCTGCCGCAAAAACACGGGCGGATTTCTCAGCGGCAGAGCCAACCTTATTGATTTCTTGGTTTGCAGCTTTAACCTGTGAGTAGTCTACTAGAAAACTAATATCAGCCATTGGCAACCCCCATATAAATTCCGTCCAGCTTCATTACGACATCAACCTCCCAAGGTTCTAGGTCGTTAGCGGTAAGTTCTTTCCAAGCCCTAATTTGTTCATAAGAGATTGGGTTAGGCCCTGAGAACCCAGCCCCTCTCGTCCTACTAAGACTCAAAAAGGCAGACCAGAGATGCGACAGGAGATTAGGAAATTTAGTCGGGGGTTCCAATCCTGTGGGCATCTTCTTGGTCTGCCTTCTTACTTGTTCTAGGTGTTCTCTTTCCGTAACACCATTTTTGTCTGGTTTGTTAAGCCTGAATTGATGTTCAGCCCAAGAGCATAATTCACCAATTAGGCTTTCATAAAATCCAGAGAGTTAGCAGCGGCTTCCTCAATCTGGTTTTTAATCCAGAAGACTTCATCATAAATATGACGAGCTTTAGCTTCAGTTAGTTTTGGTTTCTTACCTTCGTAGGTAATATTCCAACTCTTTGTCGTCTTAGCCATAAGCTCTAGAGCAGCTTCTTCTAGCTGTTCATAATCAATATCAGTAGAACCACTTGTTTGGGCAGCTTTAAGACGAATATTGATAAGTTCTCGTTGAACTTTCTTATATTCCTTAGAGTGCTGTGCATAAATGGTAATGACCATCGGGGTACCATCATCATTCATAAGGGGTTCTTTAGAGATGGGATGTTTAATATCCACAACGATCTCGTCAGATTTAGGAGCAAGGTCTTTTAGGTCCATCG
>Ga0208022_1000044_pt1 | contig 61959 bp, 58 predicted proteins | sample ColrivemetaGS747_FD_187622 | JGI IMG/M metagenome (GOLD analysis project Ga0208022, IMG submission 187622) | Estuarine microbial communities from the Columbia River estuary - Freshwater metaG S.747 (SPAdes) (version 2) | ecosystem: Environmental > Aquatic > Marine > Intertidal zone > Estuary ...
GTGGCTGAATGTGCACCGGAATCAAGCTTTTGCATAAGCGCCTTGAATGCCGCAGTGATTGTCTCTGCGTCAGACGTCTGCGCAACCCCGAGAATTTCATAATAGTTCTTCATAGGCCTTAAAGCGCCCTCTCCCGACCGGTTTTTGAATGAGCTTTGAATAGCCTATACACTCTTCCAACATCAAGTTCGTTAAACGGCGACATCAAATCTGTGCCATTGGTGTTGACGGGGGTACAAGTTTAGATAGCCTCGGGCGTCCTAACAGCCATCAAGCGCTCTGATCCGAGCAATATAATCTCTGCCGTTTCGTTTTGTCATTTCGACGACAGCTCGACCATTACATAATGTTTTTGCTACTCCGTATTTGTAACGTACGGTGTAGGCATTAGCCCCTCGGGGGGACACGCTAAGAAGTTCTATTGCTGACCGCATATTACCATAATAACGTGTGAGTTCTTTTGCTGAAAAAGGACCATTTGCTGTTTTTTCAGGAACAACCATACTGGCAGCAACGCCACCTTGGCCCGATCCAAGAGCCGAATAAAACGCCCTGATTGTCGTTGCAGCGGTGCCGTAATCTGCGGTCGAATTCTCTCCATTAGACAAGTACCTGGATGATATAGGAGCTGCTGAAATCTTCGACACCCAAGCAACCAATGGTCTGCGATGGTGAGCGGTATGAGCTGCCATCTGGTCATACAATCCAACGGTCACATACTGCCCCACCATCTTTCTAAGTTCCTCCGGCCCAACCTGCCCTGGCACAACCTGAACTTGATCGAACAAATCGCTTGGGTCAGCAAAACCATCATAATCTGCAATGCAAATTTGTTTGTTCATCCGCAGAATAAAGCTTGGCTCGGGCATATCCCCTTTTTGAACATCCTCATAATTGGGAGGTCCTGCAAACATTACATATTCAAGTGTACCTGCAAGTTCTGCTGGTTCCGACTTGTCAAGGTTATAACAACTAGAAACAGCTTCAGTATTAAGTACAGCGGTTTCGATAGTTGATTGCTGCTGAGTGACCTCATTCCGGATTGGAACAATGCTACATTCGGTTAGAACTGGGTTTCCAAGCAATTCGTTAATCTTGTTGCACTCAAAGACAGCAACCGAACCCTTTGATATATTCGCTGCCGATGCAGTATCGATGCCTTCAATGCTGACGGAGCCGAGTAAGGATGCATCAAGCGAAATAACGGGTTGATTGAACAAGTTTAATTCGATCTCATCAACGACACCGCAAATACGATTGATCCTACCTTCGTATTTTTGCTGCGCAGCCACTTCGTTGTTTTGGTAATCGGAATATACTTGATCTGCTGTCACGCAGTTTGACTGCCTAACAATCTGCTCAAACTCGGATTCTGATGAACCGCCGCAGCCCGACAAAACAGCGGTTGTAGCGAGCAAGCAGGAAAACACTAGTTTTCTGATATCAAAATTCTTTGTTGCCGATTGTACCATTATGCTCCCCTTCTCACTTTATTGGCTATCAGGTTTTTGTAAAATGCCCATATGTTTTTGCGCTCGCACTAACACTTGGCTGGCCGAAGCAGATGCGTTGCCAAGAATTTCGCACAAACCATCGCATAGGCAGCGGCATGGTTGTTCTTGGCCTCGGTACAAACGCTTGCTCAACGCATTACAAAATCATGATGTTAAATGTCACAATTGTCATTCAGGCTCTGGGTTATTGATTTTGCCAAATTTGAAACTAAGACCACAATAATAATGGATTGAGGAAGAGGGCATGTTCCGTGGATAAAAAAGAGCTCGGGAAAACAAAATATCAGAATGCTCAAGTGATAGCATTACTGTACTCCATTGTTTTCGTAGGAATTATTTTTTGGGGTTACTTTAACCTCCTCGGGGCGCTCGGACCATATCTAGCCGTACTAGTCAGTACGATTCTTGCAATATTTGCCTGGTCCATTGCTCGCTTTATTGGCTATGATGGAAACGGCATTCGGGGCAATTTCCCTGCGTTTGTTTTAATGTTGATCATCAGCGGCGTTGGTATTTTTAACTCGCTTATGCTGAACCTTGAGGGCAGGAGAATTTTTTCTGACCGCATAGAAGTAGCGCAAGAACGTTTCAACGTTCTTGAAGTGGCTGCCCTAAAAGAACAAAAAATGCAGGGCATTGAAAGCAAAATAAAGGAAGTGAATTCCGCCAAAGAAGCTTTGATGGCTGAAATCCAGTCCCCCGGAAACTGCGGTAATGGTCAGGAAGCAAAGCGCTTAATAATGCAGCTCAAAAGGCTATTAGTAGATCTCTCTCTTCCCTCGGGAAAAGTCGATTGCAATAATCCTTCTAGCGTCAAGCAATATGTCGACGCCTACACACAAATGATCGACGTTGTTTTGGACAACCAAGATTGGAATAACAAAGACCTAACAGCAATCATTTCGTCAACCCGAGATGGTAGGGCAAAATTAGCATGCCTAAAAAACGGCTGCTCTTCTACTGATACGACTAATTATGGCGGGACCGCAAACCTCAGCAATTATGCAGCGCTGCTTCAGGACGTAAATGTTAATACGTCGGGAATTCCAGATTTAATGCGCATTGTTACACCCAGGATGGAAGAACTAGAGGGCGAATATTCTCGGAATGTAGAAATTTATGAGAAGACTGCAAAGACTATGCCGGCATCGATAAAGCCTGACCTAGAGCTCGATGAACTTCGCGGCATCGGTGAAGTGTCCCAAATTCTCAACCTGATAATCGCGCGAGCTGATCGCATCACTACGTATCTATATCTTTTACTCGCCATCGGTTTTGATTTTCTGATGGTTTATTTTTTCGCAAACGTTCTGAAAAACAATGTGAAAAATAGTAAAGGAAAAATGGCCGCAAATGGTGGCTGGTGAGGGATAAATTATGGGTGGCAAGTTTACTTTAGATAATGCGGTTGATGGCGGTGAACCGGAGCAAGATGTCGTAGCTCCCCAAATTGACGTTACTTCAAAAGCATCAGCGCGGCCCAAAAAATCTTCTTCGCCTTCCGAAAGCGTTAGCTCGCATAAAGAAGATGGACTTTTGATTTCTGAACAGGCTGCAATCAAATTGCTAGCGGAGCAGATGAATGAGAGGGGCTATCACCCTGTCATTCTTTTCGGAAGTTCTAACAGCGGCAAGACATCCATGTTACTGTCGTTGTTTGCAGCGGCAACGACGCAAGTAGAACTCCAAGTGGGGGTGCACCTCAATGATAGTATTATCTCGGCAAATTCAACCTACGGGGAGTATTTACGGAATTCGTCGAGAAATTTTTTCCAAAGCCAATTGACAAATTTTATCGAAGGCAAGGCTGCGCAAAATACTCTGATCAAATTCCCATTCTTTGTCCCAATAGATTTCACATCTAGTAATGGCGAAACCGTAAAAATTGCTTTTATGGAGGGAAATGGTGAATGGTTTCAGCCAAAACGAGGAGAAGATGGATCCATTTTCACTTCTGATCTGAACCCAGCAATTGAGTTATTTATTCAAAGTTTCCAGTCAGGGATAAGCTTTATTTACGTACTGCCTTTTACGCAGCGCGAAAGTGGCCAGTCTGATGGATATTCGCTTGATGAAGACATATCCAGAAGGGATGCAGGCCTTGCTATAAAGGGTGTCATTGAGCAGTATCGTGATGTCCGCGGCGGAAAGACATCTGATGATCGACATATGATGTTAGTAACCAAATGGGATGCCCGCTTCGATCCGAGGAACGTAGAGGGCGATGATCTGCATGATGTCTTAAAGCAATCGGTAGATGATGTAAAAGTCTATTTAGAGAATAATGCCCATTACAGAACAGCTGTGGTCGCTTTCCAGAGCATAGCCGATGTAAAGGTAAAAAATGTACGGAACTATTGTTCTGGGCGTATTAGAGGGAAAGCGATAGATTGGCCGACCCGCGACCACGATCACTATGAATCGATCAATAGCTTCCCCGTAGAGCTTTGGAAATGGCTGTACTCTGGCGCCTGTGGAATAGAGCAATCTAACCCATTCCCCAAAGTAAAAGAGCGCAACATTTTTGTCAGCGTGTTACAGAAGTTGATGAATAAGGTGGTAGGTTAGCCATGACGAAAGACTTCATGTTTGAGGCTCATTATTATTCCAGTGGCCTTAAGTTCCTTCCCTTTGGTGATAGACCATCTTGGGTTCCTGCGGCGGATACCATTATAATCAGTCAAGACACAGGCATCTCAATTCAAGAAGGCGACTATGTGCTTGGGTTGGCGCGCTTCAAGCATAATGAAGAAACCATTTTTTGGGTGGGCCTCTCAGAAAAATCAATTGATCAAGTATATGGCGACCGCGGCGGAAACTATCACGGTATAGGCATCTGGCTGAGAGATTCGTTGGTCCTCAACTCAGAGGATTTTGCTGAAATTATACAAAAGCTTCTAATTCATCGGTCGAGTGTTAAAGACTGGAAGAGCATGGGGGCGGCAGTCGAAAAAGCCGTTAATCACATTAAGCTGGCGGGGCTTCGCGACCTACCGGCTGAATTCAAAGAGGGGCGGGACGGCCTCAGCTTTGGCCAGGGCCACTTTAATAAAGCCGCACTTTGGCACGTCGAAGTTGATAACTATGATCTTGAGTTTCACACGCAGGTTGGAAGCTTGATAAGCCTTTTCCAACTGATTAACCATAACTTTGCAGATTTTAGTAAATTTTTTGCGGTAGTCAGTAAAAATTCCGTGTCTGCATACGGTTCTGTAGAATTCTCCAATACTTTAAAACCTTTTACCTATGATTTGAATGAGGAAAAGGTTAAGATGATTTTGGATTTGGCTCATAAAAATAATAAAATTGAAAAAATACCAAGCACGGATGTTGCGCCTCCTAATAAAAAAACAGAAAAAATTAATCAAAATATCATTGATAAAAATGATGATTTTGACAATCACATCACGGACTTCGGGGCAGAGGCTGTGTTGGCGACTAAAATTGAAATCTTTAAAAATGATTTAAGGAAAGTTAATCAAAATACTGTTCATGTAGGGAATTATGTAAATTCGCTGGAAAAAAGAATTTTCGTATATTTTTTAGTTTTGCTACTTGTTTTCTTATGTATTTTTACATTTAGTGTTTTAAATTTCAACAATTTAAGAAAAATCGCCGCGCAGGATTCGGTAATTACTGCACAGGGCATAGGTGTTTTGGATAGCAATGATGAAGGTGCTTTAGACAGCGTTACCCAACCAATTAAACAGGAAACGCCCGCCAAATTAGCCAATGGTAAATATTATTATAAATGTGGCGATCCGGTGCCCAGGCTGCTGCTTGATGGTGATATTGTAACATATGGAGCTACAAAATTTTCAAAAAATTCAAAAAACGGATCTGATAAAGCCGAGACTTGGGGGACAACTGGCAAAACATTAAAAATTTCGCCATTACCCGATAATAAAATCAAGGTTGAATTGGAAAATATTATGTCTGCTGGTGAGGCTAACAAGCCAGAGACGCTCGACCGTTGCCGGGATTAGAATGCGTAATGACCCCCTCATAACTTTTGGTTTGGGTCTCGCGATCCTGGGGCTGGTTTATCTTGCGCTTTTTACGACACATCTCGATGCGGGCGTCAGCAACCAACGTCAAAAAACAGTCCATACCTCGAGCAACTTTGAAGCCGATATAGAGGAGCGCGCGCTCTCTGAGCGTATGATTGAGGTCCCGCTTAGTGAGGTGGGGGGGACGTATACATTAGGCGCCATGATTAATGGCAGTGGGCCATATCCATTTGTGCTCGACAGCGGCGCTAGTCATTTAACCCTACCTATTAACTTCGTCGACGAACTTTCTAAATCAGGTCTGTTGACTGAAAATGACTACACTGGGTACGAAACTTATACGCTAGCAGACGGTCGAACCATCAAAGCACGCACCTTCGTCCTGCGCCAAATTGTTATAGGGAGTTTTCAGATCGAAAATGTCCAAGGGTCAGTGGCGCCCGCCGGTGCGCCAGCACTCCTGGGGCAAAGCGTCTTAAGGCGTCTAAAGAAATGGAAAATAGATAACGAACGTAACGTACTAATTCTAGAACATTAGTTCCTTATTCCTTGGAGTTTGTGTTTCATCGTGAACAGCTCGGCAGAAAGAATATCCGCAGCTAAGCCATCGCCTGTAAAAGCGAGCCGCACCTTAAAGCAAAACATTGATCCTCGAGGTTCTTTGTCTATTGAATGCTGACGGGGTTCATATTAAAATTAGGTGCTTCCGCCACATAGGTCTGTTGATGGAACGCTCGAGGTCAATGGTCTTCGAAATTAAATGTTTTGATGTAGTATCGTGCGTAATGTTGGGGCTAACCACTTAAACTTAAGTAATCCGCATCGAAGCACAGGGGAGTAGAGATGGTATGAAAGTTCAAACGGCCTTTAAGATCTGCGCAGTAGTTGCACTTATGATAGTGCCACAAATAAGCGTCGCAGGAGATAACTCCAGAGGAGATGACTGCTACGACCTATGGTATGCGCGAAACGAGATTTACAAACGCAATGGCTATTGCTTTCAGACCCGCCTTGCTTTGGAAACCTTTGGGAATGGTGGTTGCTACACGCGCGCTCCCCGCTTCTCACGCGCAGAACAATTAACGATTGAAGCAATTAGACGTAAGGAGCGCCAGCGTAACTGCAGGGTGAACTAACGGTATAATCAGAGCGCGGTTTCTAGAGATGAAGATGCCAAAGCAAAACGAGACAATCTGGCCGCCAAGATGAGATCTAATCAACTTGTGATAGTACTGGGCCTAGTCAGGTGTAGGTTCATAAGTGAAGTATCGACTTATTGCTCCTCTCCCGATCTGATGTGGGTCTTAAACAGTCACAATCACTCCTCCAGAGAAATGTGATAAAATTATTGTGACCGGCAAGGGTCATTCAAAAACCGGTCGGGAGAGGGCGCTTTAATGCCTATGAAGAACTATTATGAAATTCTCGGGGTTGCGCAGACGTCTGACGCAGAGACAATCACTGCGGCATTCAAGGCGCTTATGCAAAAGCTTGATTCCGGCACGGATTCAGCCACTGCTGCAAAAGGTAACACAAAAGAATTTAATGACGTTTATGCGGTATTGAAGGCGCATGAAGTATTGATCGATCCCGACGCTCGACGGGAATATGATGCATCCCTTGCCAAGGCTAAGCCACAAGACGTCCCCCCTCCCACGCCCAAAATACCAGTGGCAGTAGAAGAGGAGGAAGTCTTTGTTTACCCAAGCGCCAACGCTTTTACCGAGCAACAACCTTCTCGGTGGAACACAAAAATATGGTTGTTGCCTGTACTCTTACTCGGTTTTTTTCTGATCTATCAAATAATACAGGGGCAAAATTCCGCAGACCCGAATGCAATTGTTACGGTCACTGTCACTGGAACGGCCAATGTGCGAGATGCGCCAACCTCTTCTGGTTCAACGGTGTTAGGAGAATATCCTCCAGGAACAACGTTACGTGGTCGTTGGGTGCCAGGTAATTTAGATCCTTCCGAACGATGGCTAGAATTACAAGAAGGTGGAAGGTTCGTCTGGGGAAGAAATCTGCTGGAGGTCGAGGCATCTAGTGATGATACTGAGATTGCACAGGTCCCCGCTGCTAGCAAAATTGAAGCGCTTGATGACGCGACCAAATTAAAGTTGGCATTTGAAGCGGCAACTCAGAACACTGACCCATTTATCTCAAAAGACGGATCCAGCGGGGCGCGATTTCGCATTAGTCCGCTAAAGCTGTTAAAAACCGACTTTGGCTATGTATTGATAACGGGCGGAGATCCGCTGGAAGATTTTCATGCGGCAGTCGGATACATCAAGGTCTACTATTTGGAAGCAACTGATGTGTTTGAGCTCAAAAGTTCATCGGGAGAGATCTTCGGCGGCTTTGGGTGGGGTGAATTGCCGGAGTGGAAAGTCAGCTATGCGTTTTCATCCAACCCAGCTGTTATTGTGGACGGAGGTTATTTCAACATGGGCTGCGGGGTTAGCGGTCAAAGAATTGTCGTTCTTACGCCGAGTGGACCAAAGGAAACGGACGTTTCGCTCTCCAGTAGCAATGACGGGTTAGGTGAACCTTACGTCTACGAAGGCAAAATCACCAATATTATTAAGAATTCAGGGTTTGATGTTCAGGTGACAGGGACACAATCGTTTAGCGAGCATTACAGCTATAAAAACGGTCAATTCAAGCTAACAACTGGAGCGTCTCAAATTCCCAGCTGCTAGGCCATTGTTATTGATTTAGGTCTGGATCAAATTGCCGTTCATAGTGGGTTCTAAGTGTATATAGGATCTATAATCATATATATTATATATATTATTCAATGCAATAATAGGCATATTGGGCGCTCCAGTAGAGACGCGTGTCGCCGACCTCTTTACTAACAATCAATGGGTTATTTTTTGACAGAAAATAAAAATCTTGATTAAACTATTCTATGCGCAGTTTAATTATCATAACGTTTTTGCTTTTACTGCTCTCCGCGTGCAGCAAAAAGGCATCAGAGGCTGACGCCTCCCTTGTCCAAGTCATGGTTGTTTCGGAAGCCAACGCACTGGATCGCCCATCTGCAAAAAAATCCCAAATCAAACGAGCCTATCTTGCAGGAGCCATGCTACGCGGAAGGTGGGTGCTTGGTGGTCCAGAAAATAAGCAACGCTGGTTCCGAGTGGACGGCCAGGAGGCGCTCTTCCTTTCGGAAGACCAAGTGTTGGCAGAGGGATATGGGCTGCTTACAGGGCAGCTCAGTTATCCTTCGGATTATATTCCAGAAGATATGAAGGTCTGTGCTGAGAATATAAGCAATGGAAGTGTGGTTTGCGCAAAAGAGATTAACATCAACGAGGCGCGTTACAACTTGGCCGTACCGGAAGGCACCTATTATATTTGGTCCGAAACATTGGACTGGGCCCCGGCGCCTGATTATAAAACTAGAAAAGTTTATTACACTGAAGCGGTTGTTTGCGGACTGTCGATAGCCTGCGAAAATCACGCAAAAAAGCCTATAAAAGTGACCAGTTTTAGCATCACTCCGGGAGTTGATCCGGGCGACTATTACGACTTTTAGTCCAACTGAAGTTAGCACGAAGAATTGCCGCGACGCAGTCCACAATCTGACGCAACGCTGAAAAGCAAAGCTGAGACCCAAATGCGGATTGAGGCCGTTGCTTGGCCTGTGCCATCTTGCCCGTTACGCTCCACCTAAGGCAAGCCCCCACTAAGGATGCGATCATGCACTAACGATCAACTTCGTCTACGCATGCTGGGCCGGTCAATGTGACAGAGGTATTGACTATTATTTCGGATACAAGATAGATCTCTAGTGTATTAAACTGACTTGTGAATTGTCTGCCAGACGGTTTGTATTGCTATTTTCTCCATTTTAGGAGCCTCATATGAAACGAAAAGGATTGGCCGTTTTAGCCATGGCAGCCGCTTTTTCAGGCTGCGGATCAAGCGCTAACAGTGAGAAGCAAGATATCGATAACGTGTCGCCACAAATATCTCAGAATGACCTAACAAAATATTTCGGTACTGAGAGGGAGTTCTGCGATTACTTAAATCTAGATATTCTGTCTCCAGGAGTTAAAAAATCACCAATTAAGAGTAAATCGTCTGAAAATTTTTGGGAAAGCTCTATTTCTAAATTCAATGCATCCCTTCACGGCCTAGACGTAGTCGGAACTGCAGAATTTCGGCAAGAGGGTTATGGTGGAAGAGCTATTATATTTGATAACCCAAACACAGACGTTCTAAAAAAGTTAGGAAAAATTTACGCCGGTAAATTTCCGAATGCGATATCAGGCTTGGGGGCGTCATATTGTCCTGAGTGTGAGTATACAGCGGATCATCCGAGTTTTACGACACTTCAGGATGGAGCCGACACTGTTAACACTTACGGAATTGGGAAATCCGCGGTTTTATGTGGCTTTTCGGATTGATACGGTCGCCGCACGAGGTTGTAGTTGATCGACTCCTCTGACTTATCAGTGGCGTAAGTTCTGAGGGGGCCGTTTGCCTTTAAAACTTCTCCCGAAACTCGATTGAGGCGCCCATCTGTCGTGCCAGTAAGAGCGGGCTGGTGTCTTTGGACAGCCGCATAGTGGCATAGAATGTTCGCCTACAGCACCGATCGCACAGATTTGATGGTGCCATTTAGTGCATCGGGATTGGAAGAGTTCATGGTGAAGCGCTCATCAAAGGCAATGGAGTTCTACAGCTAATATCACCAGATAAGCATTGCTCTCAAAAGCTGGGTTGGGATAGCGCAGAATAATATGTAAGAAGGAACTGCGGGTTCCATTAGCCAGAAAAAAGGGGGGTACCGCCCCGGTGGGTTCTCGCTGGGTACGTTTTTGAAGGGGGTGTAAGTTTTCGCTTCCCCACGGCAGCCTGTTAAATAGCTGCAAGACGACCGTGAAACCTAAGTGAAACCTTTTTTCAACTGACTTTTGTATGCCCCCGAAGGGAATGCATCTAAGTCTCTGAAATATATGGCTCCCCGGGAGGGATTCGAACCCCCGACCAATTGATTAACAGTCAACTGCTCTACCACTGAGCTACCAGGGAACAGCCCGATATGCTCGGGCAGAGGCGCGCCTATAGCAGCGCTTTTTTGCTTTTGGCAAGCGCCCATTGCCCGTTCAGACAATAAATTGTTCCATCGCAATGCGATCATCCAAAGCATGCTCGGGATCGAACAACAAAGTGAGCGCGCGGTTGCGGTCCAAGGCCACTTCGACATGCGCAATATCGCGGATTTCGCGTTGATCGGCGACGGCGCTCACCGGCCTTTTATTGGCCTCCAATATATTTATCCGGATGACATAGCGGTCGGGCAATATCGCGCCTTTCCAACGCCGCGGCCGAAAGGGGCTGATCGGCGTCAAAGCCAGCAACGACGAATCCAGCGGCAGTATGGGGCCATTGGCGGAGAGATTATAAGCGGTGGATCCAGCAGGCGTTGAAACCAATATCCCGTCGCAAATCAGTTCGGGGATAACAGCTCTGCCGTTGACCGAAATCTCCAGCTTCGCCGCCTGACGCGTTTCGCGCAGCAGAGAAACTTCGTTAATCGCGGGTAATGTGAATTTTTGGCCGCTGATGGTGGTTATGTCCGCCGTTAATGGACGAACAGAAAAGGACTTGGCGCGTTGCAGGCGTCCCGGAAGGTCATGCACGTCCCAGCTATTCATCAAAAAGCCAATGGTGCCGCGGTTCATGCCATAAGCAGGAATGTCGCGGCGGCTTTCCAATAATTGGTGCAAAACCTGAAGCATATGGCCGTCGCCACCCAGCACGATGACCGCATCGGCGCTGTCGAGCGGCACAAATTCATGCACTTCGCGCAAAAGCGCCTCGGCTTCACGGGCTTGCGGGGTAGCTGATGAGATAATCGCAAGTTGCATATTCGCTTTATCCACCTGTTGCGTTCATATGACGCGCGAGCCTTAAATCGGGATGCGCAAGCTGTGTTTCAAATTCATGACGTTGGGGTTTAAGCCGCAATGCCCTTTGAAGCAAATAATCAACATCGGTTAGGCTGTCCTCACGCAATGCTTTGCGTAAATCGACATGTAGCTCCGAACCCAGGCACATATAAATCTTACCATCGGTGGTGAGGCGAATCCGGTTACATTGGTCGCAGAAATTATGGCTCATCGGTGTGATGAGGCCAAGACGAAGGCCCAAGGGTTCGACGCGCCAATAACGCGCTGGGCCAGCGCTCTTATGCGCGAGGGGATGCAGCGCATATTGCGCGCGCAGGGGCGCAGTAAAATCATCCAGCGAGATGTAGCTCTCTTCGCGTTCTGTAACGCCCGCGCCCAAGGGCATGGTTTCTATCAAGGTGAGATCAAGCCCATGTTCGGCGCAGAAATGCGCCATCGGCAAAAGCGCATCCTCATTCTGCTGCTTCAACGCGACCATGTTGATTTTGACATCCAAGCCATGCGCGCGCGCTGCGTGGATGCCGGCCAATATGGTATCAAGGTCGCCACCGCGGCTGATCCGGCTGCACGCTTCGGCATCCAACGTGTCGAGGCTGACATTAATTCTTTTCATCCCCGCCGATGCGAGCAATGGGGCAAATTGTTCCAGCCGGCTGCCATTGGTGGTCATGGTGAGTTCGTCGAGTGCGCCATTGCGCACATGCTGACCCAACGCGTCGATCAAGATATGGATGTCGCGCCGCACAAGCGGTTCCCCGCCGGTAAGACGGATTTTGCGAATGCCATGCGCGATAAATCGTTCCACCAAAATTAGGATTTCATCGTAGGTCAGTAGGTCACGATGCGGTAAAAAGCTTTGCTGTTCGGGCATGCAATAGGTGCAACGAAAATTGCACCGGTCGGTCACCGATATCCGTAAATAGTCGATATTGCGTCCGAAACCGTCGATCATTTTTGCGATGTAAGCGTAAAAGCGCGTGGACGAAAGCTTTATCCAACAGCCGCGATCGCGGGGATGGGCTAATTCGATTTGCGCGCCAAATTGGCGAGGCCACGCGACAGTTGCAAACATCCGTTCAACCGCGCCGCAGGGTCGCCCCAGACACGATTGATCACCAGCTTACTATCGGGACGCAACTTCGCGGTTTGGCCCAATTTGTCGACATAAGCGAGCAAGCCAGCGACATTGGGCGGTGTATCCTGATGGAAACTGACTAACGTCCCGCGTGCGCCGACCTCAATCTTGGCAACTTGTGCGATGAGCGCATTTTGCTTGATCTGGATAAGCTTGAGCAGATTCTGCGTAGGTTCAGGGATCGGACCAAAGCGGTCGGTCATCTCTGCGGCAAAGCCTTCGACATCCTGACCTTCTTCGAGATCGTTCAAGCGGCGATACAGCGCCATACGGACCGATAGGTCGGGAACATAATCGTCCGGGATAAGAATAGGTGCATCGATGGTGATTTGTGGCGAGAAGCTGCCGCGTGGCTTGGCCAGACCGTGCGCGCCCGCGCGCGCCTCCAAAATCGCCTCCTCAAGCATCGATTGATACAATTCAAAGCCGACTTCTTTGATGTGGCCCGATTGTTCATCCCCGACAAGATTGCCTGCGCCGCGAATGTCGAGGTCATGGCTGGCAAGTTGGAAACCCGCGCCTAAGCTATCGAGATCACCAAGCACCTTCAGGCGCTTCTCCGCTGTCTCGGTAAGCACATGATTGGGTTCATGCGTCAGATAGGCATAAGCGCGCGTTTTGGAGCGTCCCACACGGCCGCGAAGCTGATATAGTTGCGCAAGACCGAAACGGTCGGCGCGGTGGATGATCAAGGTGTTGGCGCTCGGTATATCGAGACCGCTTTCAACGATGGTCGTTGAAAGCAGTATGTCATACCGCTTTTCGTAGAATGCGCTCATGCGCTCTTCGACTTGGGTGGGCGACATTTGGCCATGCGCGGTGACATATTTGACTTCGGGTATTTCGGTGCGCAGATATTCTTCGATCTCCGTCAAATCCGAAATACGCGGCACGACGAAGAAGCTTTGTCCGCCACGATAATGTTCGCGCAACAACGCCTCACGCAACACAACGGGATCCCAGGGCATGACATAAGTGCGCACGGCCAGACGGTCGACGGGCGGGGTTTGGATAACCGACAGCTCGCGTAAACCAGACATCGCCATTTGCAATGTGCGGGGGATGGGCGTTGCAGTAAGCGTGAGCATATGCACATCTGTCTTAAGTGCCTTCAACTGCTCCTTGTGATTAACGCCAAAGCGTTGTTCTTCGTCGACAATGACGAGGCCAAGGCGTTTAAACTGCAGCGATTTGGCGAGCACAGCGTGCGTCCCAATCACAATGTCCACAGTGCCATCGCCAAGGCCTTCACGCGTTTGCGTGGCTTCTGCAGCGGGCACAAGCCGCGACAGGCGACCCAGCCTTAAGGGCAAATCACGGAAACGTTCGGCAAAGTTCGCATAATGCTGCCGCGCCAATAATGTCGTGGGCGCGATAACAGCAACCTGAAGTCCTGCCATCGCGGCGGCAAAAGCGGCGCGCATCGCAACCTCGGTTTTGCCAAAGCCCACATCCCCGCACACCAAACGATCCATCGGCTTGCCAGCGGATAGGTCCTGAAGCACTTCTTCAATCACGCGCAGCTGATCTTCGGTTTCCTCATAGGGGAAGCGGTCAACGAAGCTTGCATAAGCAGGGCCATCCACCTCAATGATGGAGCCCGGCCGCAAGGCGCGTTCGGCGGCGGTCTTCAGCAATTCGCCGGCAATGGCGCGGATGCGTTCTTTCAACCTCGACTTGCGCCGCTGCCATGCCTCGCCGCCCAATTTGTCGAGCGCGACATTTTCACTGTCGGACCCATAACGCGACAGAACATCGATATTTTCAACTGGGACGTATAATTTATCGCCGCCCGCATACGTAAGCGCGACGCAGTCATGTGGGCTGTTGCCAACGGGAATCGAAATCAGGCCATCATAGCGTCCGATACCATGGTCTTGGTGCACCACGAGGTCGCCCGGCGTCAGCGCGGCCAATTCGGCTAGGAAAGCGTCTGCGGACTTACGCCGCTTTTGACGCCGCACCAGACGGTCGCCAAGCATATCCTGTTCGCTCAATACGACCAGATCGGGCGTGCTATAGCCATGGTCCAATGGCAGAACGACAATGGCGGTTTGGCCTGCCGCAACGCCCAAGGCTTGTTGCCAACTATCGGCGGCGACAATCGTCGGGGCCTTATGATCCGCCAATAAGCTCTTCAGCCGTTCACGCGCACCAACGGAGTAGCTCGCGATGACGGTTTTGGTTTTGGCGGCGTGCAGCGATTTGAGATGCGCGGCCACCGCCTCATAGACATTTACCTTATGTGCCCGTTCGGGTGCAAAATCGCGTGCGGCACCAATGCCGAAGTCGATGATATTTGCCGAATCTGGCTGCGCGAAAGGCGTGACCAAATGCGCGGCGTTATCGGCAAATAATTGCTCAAGTTCATCGCCGTTCAAATATAGCATTTCCGGCGGCAACGGGCGGTAGCTTCCCGGCTCCGCCGCCTGCGCCTTCACACGGTTTTCGTGATAGTCGGTGATGGCGTCGAGCCGTGACTGCCCCGCCGCAATCGCGCCGCTGTCGCGGATTACTAATGCGTCCGCGCCGACATGGTCGAATATCGTCGCCATCCGCTCTTCGAACAAAGGCAACCAATGGTCCATGCCAGACAGCCTGCGGCCTTCGGAAACCGCTTGATATAATGGGTCGCCGGTTGCGGTGACGCCAAATCGCTCGCGATAGCCCACACGAAAGCGTTTAATCGCCTCTTCATCCATTAAGGCTTCGACAGCGGGTAAGATGTCGAAATGCTCGACCTGATCAATGCTGCGCTGGTCCGAGGGATTAAAACGGCGAATGCTTTCAATTTCATCGCCAAAGAAATCGAGGCGCAGGCCGACTTCGCTGCCCGCAGGGAATAAGTCGACAATGCTGCCGCGTATTGCGAATTCGCCAGAATCGGCAACGGTGTCGACGCGGAAATAGCCATTGGATTGTAGTAACGATGCAAGCCGCTCGCGGCTGATCTCGCGGCCAGCGGCCAATCGTTCGCCTGTCTGGCGGATACGGAACGGCGTTACATATTTCTGAATGACCGCGCCGATAGTCGTGACCACAAGTTGTTTCTTCTTGGAAGGCTGCTGCAGTGCTTGCAAAGTCGACATGCGCTGCGAGGTGACGGCGACGGAGGGCGATGCGCGGTCATAGGGAAGGCAATCCCAACCGGGCAGGATTAGAATTTCGATTTCCGGTGCAAAAAACGGCACCGCATCCGCAATCGCGCGCATCGCCGATTCATCGGGCGCGATATACAGCGCGCGTGTCTTTGCCGCGCGCGTCAGGTCGGCCAGCAATAACGGCGTAAAGCCGTTGGGCACCGACGCAAGCGTCAACGCTTGGCGGCTATTTATGATGCGCTGCAGATCAATCATCACTTATGCGTGCTAAGCCCTTCAGGAAGCACAATGAAATCCAATTTCATCATTTGGTCCATCAATGGTCCCGCAAAGGCTGGGCCGGGCTCTGCTGTGCCCAATGCCCATGCCATAATGTCGACATCCTGTTCCTCGAGCAGCCGTTCAAACCACGCATATTCCGCTTCACCCCATTCGGCCGAGTAATGATCGAAAAATCCGCCGACCATAGCATCGGCCTCACGCGTGCCACGGTGGTGCGCGCGATAATGCAGTTTGCGACGATAGGGGTCAGCGTCCATTGCGCGTCCTTTAGCTTCTGGTGGATTATGATTATCGGGTTATAAGCGGCCCTAGTCATGCGCCCCGATATACTCAATCCGTTATTTACAGACATACGCGCCCTAAAGGGTGTCGGTCCCGGCCTTGCCAAGCCGTTGGAGCGGCTTGGGCTCGAGCGGGTGAAGGATGTTCTGTACCATTTTCCGAACAGTTGGACCTATCGTAAAGCGGTGTCGCGTTTGGATATCGCCGATGTGGGGCAAAACATCATCCTTACCGTCACCGTCATGGATCATCGCGGCGGCAGTAACCCGCGCGCGCCGTTGCGTATCTTCGCGTCAGATTTGGATGGCAATTACATCACGCTGACATTTTTTGGTCGGAATGGCGGTTGGGCGCGAAAGCAGCTTCCTATCGGTGAAACACGCATCATTTCGGGTAAATTGGACCGTTATGGGGACGAACTCCAGATGGTGCACCCTGACCATATTGTGCCTATCGGCACTGACGCTGCACCTGGCCTCGCCGAACCTGTTTATCCCCTGTCTGATGGGCTTACAAACAATCGTATGGGCCAATTGGTGGCAACATCATTGCAAGATGTGCCGGATTTGGTTGAGTGGATTGAGCCGACTTTGGCATCCAGCCGGGGATGGTCCAGTTGGTCAAAGTCTATCAGCCTACTGCACAGGAAGGATGACGAAGACGCGCGGAATAGGCTGGCTTATGATGAGCTATTCAGCAACCAATTGGCGATGCGTTTAATCCGCGCTGCGATGGACAAACGCGCCGCCGTGCCGATCCATGGCGACGGCTCTTTGGTATCAAAATTGACATTACCCTTTGCCCTCACAGGCGCGCAGCAGCGCGCCATAACCGAGATAGAGGGCGATCTTGCGCAGTCGCGCCCGATGCTCCGCTTGCTGCAAGGCGATGTCGGCGCTGGTAAGACGATGGTCGCTTTAATGGCGCTTTTGCGCGGTGTTGAGGCAGGAATGCAGGCGGCAATGCTCGCCCCGACAGAGATTTTGGCGCGGCAACATTATGCCAGCCTGCAAAAAATACTCTCGGGCCTACCCATCAATATCGCCATTCTTACGGGCCGTGAAAAAGGCAGCTTGCGGGAAGCGACGCTGATGGGGCTTGCCGATGGGTCGATACACATACTCGTTGGCACCCATGCGATATTTCAAGAGGCTGTGACCTATAAGGCGCTGGCGGTCGCAGTGATTGATGAACAACATCGTTTCGGCGTGTCGCAGCGCCTCATGCTGTCCCGCAAGGGCAGGGGCGTGCCGCATTTGCTGGTGATGACCGCGACTCCCATACCACGCAGTCTCGCGCTCGCGGCCTATGGCGAAATGGACAGTTCTATCTTGGACGAGCTTCCTCCGGGACGGACGCCAGTGGAAACCCGTGTGATGTCGCAGGATCGTCTGTTGGAGCTGGTAGATGGCGTAGCGCGGCACTTAGCCGCAGGAAAGCAGGCCTTTTGGGTGTGCCCATTGGTGGAGGAAAGCGACAAAAGCGATCTAGCCGCCGCCGAACAACGTGCGGAACAGCTGCGTTTGCGCTTTGGGGATCAGGTTGCGTTGGTGCATGGGCGGATGCGCGGTGCGGAGAAAGACGCGGTTATGGAGCGCTTTGTGGCCGGAGAAACACGGCTGTTGGTTGCGACTACCGTCATCGAAGTTGGCGTGGATGTGCCGAACGCGAGCCTCATGGTTATTGAGGCCGCAGACCGCTTTGGCCTTGCCCAGCTTCACCAATTACGCGGACGGGTTGGCCGTGGGGCGGAAAAATCGGTCTGTATCCTCGTGCGGAGCACACAGGTTGGGGAAACTGCCCGCGCGCGGTTGGCTTTGATGCGCGAAACGAACGATGGTTTCCGCATTGCCGAGGAGGACTTAAAATTGCGCGGCGCGGGCGAATTGCTGGGTACAAGGCAGTCCGGCGAAAACCCATTTCGCGTCGCGACGCCCGAACAGGTGCGCGCGCTGATTGGGGTCGCCGCAGATGATGCGCGCTTGTTGCTAGAACGCGACGGTGGGCTTGATGGCCCACGCGGCCAAGCGGCGCGGGTGGCGCTCTATCTATTTGAACTAGACGCAGGTGTAGCGACGCTGCGCGGCGGATAGGCGCCGAAGCTTAGACGAAGTTGATTAACCCGTGCTTTTTCTTTCCAGCCGAAATTTTGACTGTGACAGCTTGGGCGGGAATGACCGCATCCTCCTCGGTTACAGCGTTGCCATCAACGCGTGCACCACCACCTTGAATCATCCGCCGCGCCTCTTTTTTTGAAGCGACGAAATTCAATGCGACCAGCGCATCGATAACGGAAATCTCACCCGATGCTTCAACACTCGGCAGATCGCCTCCGGATGCGCCTTCTTCAAAGGTTTTACGTGCTGTATCGGCGGCGAGCGTCGCAGCGTCTGCACCACGGCACAGTTCGGTTGCCGCATTGGCCAAGGCAATCTTCGCCGCATTGATTTCCGAACCGCCGAGCGATTCAAGCCGTGCAATCTCGTCCAGTGGAATATCCGTGAACAAGCGCAGGAAACGCCCGACGTCGCGATCATCGGTATTCCGCCAGAATTGCCAATAATCATAGTCAGGCAATTGTTCGCGGTTAAGCCAAATCGCGCCAGAAACAGATTTGCCCATCTTTGAACCATCGGCCTTGGTAATCAGGGGTGTCGTTAGGCCGAACACTTCGGCACCGTCCATCCGGCGGGCAAGCTCCATGCCGTTAATGATGTTGCCCCATTGATCGGAGCCACCCATTTGCAAGCGAACGCCCATGGTCTTGCTCAAATGACGGAAGTCATAGCCCTGCAGGATCATGTAGTTGAATTCGAGGAAGGTCATCGGCTGTTCGCGCTCAAGGCGAAGCTTGACCGAATCAAATGTCAGCATACGGTTTATCGTGAAATGGGTGCCAACTTGCTGCAGCAGTTCAATATATCCCAGCTGTCCCAACCAATCATGGTTGTTGACCATCACAGCATCGGTTGGGCCGTCACCAAATGTCAGAAATTGTTCGAAGGCGGTACGGATCGAATTAATGTTCGTTTCAATCGTGTCATCGGTGAGCATTTTGCGGACTTCGTCCTTGCCCGTCGGGTCGCCAATCCGCGTCGTTCCGCCACCCATGACAACTACTGGTTTGTGGCCCGCTTGCTGTAAACGTCTCAGCAGCATAATCGAAACGAGATTGCCGACATGAAGTGATGGCGCAGTCGCGTCGAAACCAATATAGCCTGGCACAATCCCTTTGGATGCCAATGCGTCCAGCGCCGGGGCGTCGGTTACTTGGTGAATATAGCCACGTGCATCTAGCAGGCGAAGAAGATCGGATTTATAAGCAGTCATAACGCGTCCGCGCCTAGCATGGAGTTTCGACATTGGCCAATATTTCAATGACTGAAGTGCCGTTGATGTGTCATGCGCAGTCGCTGGCCGACGGAATTGAGAGTATCGGTGTCACGATTACGCGCGGGGCGAGCGGAGAAATTACGTTGACCTATCGCGTATCTGGCGAAACGGATGCGCTAGAAATCCCAGCCCGATCAAAGCCGGATCGCATCGATAATTTATGGAAAACTACTTGTTTTGAGTTGTTTACAGGCCGTTTCGAAGACGAAAATTATTTAGAGTATAATTTTTCACCATCGGGCCAGTGGGCAGCATATCAGTTCGCTAGCTATCGAGAAGGTGTGGATAATTTGCCCACAAATGCTCCAGACATTAAGTTTGAGCAATCCGCAGACGCTCTGACGCTCATCGTTAGTCTTGTTTTACCCGATGCTTGGCGGGAGCATGACCTTCGCGCAGGGTTAAGCGCCGTTATTGCCACCAAAAGTGGAAATATCTCCTATTGGGCCGCGGCACATTCCGCAGGTAAGCCGGATTTTCATCATAAGGATTGCTTTGACGTGCAACTGGAGGCACGAAGCGCGGCATGAGATTTGGAATTGATCGCCTTTTGGCAGAACCTGAACTGCGCGCACCCCTTAAAGGCAAGCGTGTTGCTTTGTTGGCGCACCCCGCTTCTGTCACCGCTGACTTGACGCATTCACTTGATGCAATTGCCGCTCTGAGTGACGTTCAAGTGACTGCTGCATTTGGTCCGCAACACGGACTACGCGGCGATAAGCAGGACAATATGATGGAAACGCCGGATTTCATGGATCCTGCGCACAATATCCCAGTATTCAGCCTGTACGGCGAAGTGCGGCGCCCGACCGCCGCCTCTATGGAGACTTTTGACGTCATCCTCATCGATCTGCAGGATCTGGGCTGCCGCATTTATACTTTCATAACCACCCTGCTGTACATCTTGGAAGCCGCTGCTGAGCATGGCAAGTCGGTTTGGGTGCTAGACCGCCCCAATCCCGCTGGACGCCCTGTGGAAGGGCTTACACTGCGTTCTGGATGGGAAAGCTTTGTAGGGGCAGGCCCGATGCCTATGCGGCATGGTCTGACGCTAGGCGAGATGGGCAAATGGTTCATCGATCATTATAAGATTGATGTGGATTATCAAGTGATCGCAATGGAGGGCTATGTCCCCGATGCAGCGCCAGGTTTTGGTTGGCCGACGGATCGGCTGTGGATTAACCCAAGCCCCAACGCAGCGAACGTCAACATGGCACGGGCTTATGCCGGCACCGTTTTGCTTGAAGGGACTACCTTGTCCGAGGGCAGGGGCACGACGCGCCCCCTAGAGTTATTTGGTGCGCCTGACATCGACGCGCGCAAGGTTATTGCTGAAATGCAAAGTTTTGCGCCTTCATGGTTGAAGGGCTGTAGTCTGCGGGAAATTTGGTTCGAACCAACATTCCACAAACATGTGCATCAGCTTTGTCATGGCGTGCATATTCACGCCGAAGGCCTAGGCTATGACCATCAGGCGTTCCAGCCATGGCGGTTGCAGGCACTCGCATTTAAGGCCATCCGGCGACTCTATCCGGATTATGACCTGTGGCGCGATTTTCCGTATGAGTATGAACTGGGCAAGCTAGCCATTGACGTCATCAATGGCGGGCCAGCTTTGCGCGAATGGGTTGATGCTGCCGAGAGCACGCCAGAGGAGTTTGACGCGCTAACGTCAGTCGACGAGCAAAATTGGATCGAAGAACGACACAAACACTTGTTATATTAATGCCCGTGCTTGCGGCTTAGCTCGCGCATCGCGTCATCCAGACCTTCGAGCGTCAATGGATACATGCGATCGTTCATCAGTTCCTTGATGATCTTCGTCGACTGCGAATAGCCCCATTGCTTTTCCGGCACAGGGTTCAACCAAACCGTTGCCGGATAAGTGCTGGTGATACGGTTCATCCATACCGCGCCCGATTCCTCATTGAAATGTTCGACCGAACCGCCGGGATGGGTGATCTCATAAGGGCTCATGGAGGCATCGCCAACCATTACCACTTTATAGTCATGCGGGAATTTGTGCAGGACGTCCCACATTTGCGTGCGTTCGCTAAACCGGCGTTTATTGTCTTTCCACACGCCTTCATATGGGCAGTTGTGAAAATAGAAAAATTCGAGGTTTTTGAATTCGCTAGTGGCAGCACTGAATAATTCTTCACAAAGCTTTATGAACGGATCCATCGACCCGCCAACATCCAGCATCAACAGCACCTTAATGGCATTGCGCCGTTCTGGGCGCATTTTGATGTCCAGCCAGCCTTGGCGCGCCGTGCCGTTAATCGTGCCGTCGATATCTAGCTCTTCCACCGCGCCATCGCGCGCGAATCGGCGCAAGCGGCGCATTGCGATTTTGATATTTCGCGTGCCCAATTCCTTGGTGTTGTCGAGATTCTGAAACTCGCGCTTGTCCCATACCTTGACCGCACGCTTATGTTTGGATTCGCCACCAATCCGTACGCCTTCAGGGTGATAGCCTGAATTACCATAAGGCGAGGTGCCCCCAGTGCCGACCCATTTATTGCCACCTTGGTGGCGCTTTTCTTGTTCTTCGAGACGCTTTTTCAATGTCTCCATCAATTCATCCCAGCTGCCCATTTTTTCAATCTTCGCCATTTCCTCGGGCGAGAGATATTTTTCGGCGATGGCTTTCAACCAATCGGCGGGGACATCGACGGGGTTTTGTCCATATTCGGTAAATACGCCTTTAAAAACTTTGCCAAAAACTTGATCAAAACGATCCAGTAATGCTTCGTCTTTTACCAATGTGGCGCGCGCCAGATAGTAGAACTCTTCGGGGCTTTGGCCAATCACGTCGGCGTCCAATGCGGCAAGTAACGCCAGATGCTCTTTCAGCGAAGCCGAGATGCCCGCAGACCGCAACTCTTCCATGAATGAAAAAAACATCGGCTGGTTCCTGTATAAAGTGACCGATTATGCTTTGTGAATGAGCGGCTCTCGAGATGAAAAGCGCGCAGCCGAACTTTACGTGTTGGGGCGGCGGGCCATAAAGGCAAGCCGTTCAAACAACATGATGTCCTGCTCATTCTTAAGCAGCGCGCCATGTAAAGGCGGGATCGCCTTGGTCGGATCACGCGACTGAAGCACATCCAATGGCATGTCTTCGTGCAGCAATAGCTTCAACCAATCGAGCAATTCGCTTGTGCTTGGCTTTTTCTTAAGGCCAGGCACATCCCGAACTTCGTAAAAAATGTCCATTGCCTTAGATACCAGCATTTTTTGAATACCAGGAAAGTGCACATCGATGATCGCCTGCATCGTCGTGCGATCCGGAAATTTGATATAATGGAAGAAACAACGGCGCAGAAACGCGTCCGGCAGTTCTTTCTCATTATTTGAAGTGATGATGACGATGGGGCGCTCAACGGCCTTGATGGTTTCCTGTGTTTCGTAAACGAAGAATTCCATGCGATCGAGTTCCTGCAACAAATCGTTAGGAAATTCGATGTCAGCCTTGTCGATTTCGTCGATTAACAGCACGGGCAATTTGGGCGCGGTAAATGCCTCCCACAATTTTCCCTTTTTAATGTAATTTTTGATGTCATGCACGCGCTCATCGCCCAATTGACTATCGCGCAGGCGGGCGACGGCATCATATTCATAAAGACCCTGATGCGCCTTGGTCGTAGACTTGATATTCCATTCGATGAGTGGTGCATCCAATGCAGCCGCAATTTCCTGCGCAAGGACGGTCTTGCCGGTGCCTGGTTCACCCTTGACCAGCAAAGGCCGACGCAATTTTGTGGCGGCGTTAACGGCGACCTTTAGGTCATCAGTGGCGACATAGTTATCGGTGCCTTCAAAGCGCATGGACAAACCCTTTTTGTTAATCGAACGATTAATTCGTTAAGTGGGCTAATCGCGATATGCAACAGGATACTGCGGGACCAAGTGCGTGGCTGAACGCCTGAACATGGGGCGAGCCTGCTAATATAAAAACGGGCCCAATCCTTAGAGTAGGAAAGGGCCCGATTTAATGCATTCGTATCAGGTTATTGGTCGAGGAAGCTGCGCATTTTGCGGCTGCGGCTTGGATGCTTGAGCTTGCGCAGCGCCTTGGCCTCAATCTGACGAATACGTTCACGCGTTACGCTGAATTGCTGACCGACTTCTTCAAGCGTGTGGTCGGTGTTCATCCCAATGCCAAAGCGCATACGCAGCACACGTTCTTCGCGAGGCGTCAGCGATGCCAAAACACGCGTGACCGTTTCCTTCAAATTTGCCTGAATGGCGGCATCGACAGGAATGATCGCATTTTTATCTTCGATGAAGTCGCCCAAATGGCTGTCTTCTTCATCGCCAATTGGGGTTTCAAGGCTGATCGGTTCCTTTGCGATTTTCATCACCTTGCGCACTTTTTCAAGTGGCATTGAAAGGCGTTCGGCCATTTCTTCCGGTGTAGGCTCACGCCCTTGTTCGTGCAGGAACTGGCGGCTCGTGCGCACCAACTTGTTGATCGTTTCAATCATATGCACGGGGATACGGATGGTCCGCGCCTGATCGGCGATCGAGCGGGTGATCGCCTGACGAATCCACCAAGTTGCATAAGTGCTGAACTTGTACCCACGGCGATATTCAAATTTGTCGACCGCCTTCATCAGGCCGATATTGCCCTCCTGAATAAGGTCGAGAAATTGCAAGCCGCGGTTGGTGTATTTTTTGGCAATCGAAATAACGAGGCGCAAATTCGCCTCAACCATTTCCTTTTTCGCGATGCGTGCTTCGCGCTCGCCTTTTTGCACCATATTCACGATACGGCGGAATTCGCCGAGCGACATACCGGTATTGGCTGCGATGTCGGCTATCTCGCTGCGGATGCGTTCGACGCCTTCGGCCTCATTGGTGGCAAAAGCCGTCCACTTCTTGTCGATGTTGGACACTTCGGCCAGCCAATTCTCATCGAGCTCATGACCCATATAGCTATCGAGGAACGCCTTGCGGGGAACCTTGTGCCGCTCGGCCAAGCGCAGCATCTGACCACCCAACGCCGTCAGGCGGCGGTTGAATGAGTAAAGCTGATCGACCAAATATTCGATCTTGTTCGCATGGAACTGCACGCTTTCAACTTCTGCGGTCAATTCTTCACGCAATTTGTGATACTTATTTTCCGAAGCTGTGGAAAAATCTTCACCAGCATTCAGTGCGCGCATACGCTCAAGCTGAATGTTTGAGAATTTCTTGAACAATGATGTTATTTTGGCGAAGCGTTCAAGTGCAGCGGGCTTTAACGCCTCTTCCATTTGCGCCAGGCTGAGGGTGTTATCTTCTTCCTCTTCCTCGACCGGGCGTGAGCGCCGCTCCGTCAAATCTTCGTCATCGTCGCTCGCCGATTCGGGTTCGTCTTCGACTTCATCTTCCTCTTTATAGGAAGGCCCAGCGGTTTTCTCGCTGATTTCGCCATCACCTTCTTCTTCGCCATCATCAGTGAGCGATTCTGGGGCAGGCTCTTTTGAAAGCATGGCGTCCAAATCAAGAATTTCGCGCAACTGCATTTCGCCGTCATTGAGCGCATTGGACCAGTCTATAATTGCGTGGAAAGTGATCGGGCTTTCACACAGGCCCAAAATCATGGTGTCGCGACCAGACTCGATACGCTTCGCGATAGCGATTTCGCCTTCGCGGGACAGTAATTCCACCGCGCCCATTTCGCGCAAATACATACGAACTGGGTCGTCGGTGCGTTCGCCTGCACCAGTCTTCTTGACCGTGCTCGTCAATGAGCGCGGGTCATTTTCGGAAATATTGTCGATGGTCTCGACTTCTTCCTCGGCATCGTCCTCATTATCGTCGCCGGCTTCGTCATTCTCGACGATCTGCACGCCCATGTCGTTAATTGCGGACATGATGTCTTCGATTTGCTCGGACGACATCTGATCCTGCGGCAGGGCCGCATTCAGTTCATCGTAGGTAAGGAAGCCCCGGCGCTTCGCCTTGGCGAGCAGTTTTTTTACGTTCGCATCATTAAGGTCAATTAGCGGCGCATCGCCGTTTTCGCCGATATCTTCTTCGTTTTCATTTGCGCGACTTGCCAAAATAATTCCCCGATACTCTTACAAACTATCCGTATCACGCCGAAAAAATTCGATGATACGATCGTCAAATGCCTTTTTTTCGTTTCGCAACCTTTGCTGCTCGGCAAAAGTTTCTTCAGTCATTTCCAAACTCGCAAAATGCGTGGCGCGTTCCAGAGCTTCTTCAAGCGCAGGACGCTGCTTCATTAACCTGATTGCTTCACCCAAATCTTTTGAAGCGTTGGAAAATCCGTTGCCTCCCGTACCGAACTCTCCCCGGTTAAAGGCAAAGACTTTACCGTTGCTGTGGAGCAGTGTTGAGGCGACATTATACAACTTCTCGCCCAATATGGTAATTAGCCCCTCGGTATCAAGCGTTTCTTTACCAAAAGATTCGTTGAGCATCCCATTGAGCAAAGCGGCGTGATTCGGGTCGGGTGGAACGAAGTCACTCAGCGCCTCATGATGCTGTGCAATGAGTGCGGGGTTGCGCAACAGAGCTGCGAGCACGCCTTGAATAAGAAAGTCCGAGCCCTTGGCGTTGAAATTTTTGGTTTCGGCGCCTGGTGGTAAAGTGTGTGGCTTGCGCCAATTGGGCTTCTGCCCGCGCATAAAGGGCGCAGATGGCGTAAATGGCGCGCTGCGTCGCGGCGCGAATAAATTGTCATACCGCTCGCGAAAGGCGTCGGCATAATGACGACGAATTTCGCCGTCCGTGATATTTGCCATATGTGCGCCTAGACGCTGTTTAAGCCCCGCACGGTCCTCTGGTGTGTTGAGTGGCCCCGCAGACACTTCTGCCCGCCATAGTCTCTCAACGAGCGGCTCAGAGGTTTCTAAAAGTGTTGTGAGTGCAGTGGCTCCTGAAGCTTTGACCAGATCGTCTGGGTCTTGTCCCTGGGGCAATGTAACAAATTGGAGACTATGGCCGGGTTTCAACAATGGCAGTGCGCGCAAGGCCGCGCGCATGGCGGCTTTTTGCCCGGCAGTGTCGCCGTCAAAACATAGCAACGGCTTTTCTGTCATCCGCCAGAGCATCTGGATCTGCTGTTCGGTCAGTGCTGTGCCCAAGGGCGCGACCGCGTCTGCAAAACCCGCCTGCGCAATAGCGATAACGTCCATATAGCCTTCGACCACAATCACGCGGCCCGTTTGACGCGAAGCGGGGGAACATTTGTCCCAATTGTAAAGCGTGCGTCCCTTGTCGAACAAAGGCGTGTCGGGTGAGTTTAGATATTTGGGTTCGCCTTCGCCTAATATCCGGCCACCAAAGGCAATCACGCGCCCGCGTGGGTCGCGGATCGGGATCATCAAACGTCCGCGAAACCGGTCATAAGGTGCTTTTCCGTCAACCGAGATCAGCAAACCCGCCTCAATCAACATGGGATCACCAAATTGCTTGAGCGCTGTTTTTAAGCCTGTGCGATTGTCCGGTGCGAGCCCGAAACCAAAGTCGCGGATCGTTTGCTCCGTAAATCCGCGCTGCTTAAGGTACCCACGTGCGGCCGCGCCTTCGACGCCAAGCAATTGCGTGACGAACCATTCCTGCGCTGCCGTCATGACGTCATACAGGTTGTTGGCCTTCTCGGCGCGCTGCGCTGCCTTTGGATCAGGGGCAGGGACCTCCATCCCGGCCTCTGCTGCAAGTTCTTTTATGGCATCCATGAAAGATAGGCCGCGCTGGTCGGTCATCCAGCGAATGGCATCGCCATGTGCAGAACAGCCAAAGCAATGGTAGAAGCCCTTTTCGTCATTGATCGTGAAGCTCGGCGATTTCTCGTTATGGAACGGGCAGCAGGCCTTAAACTCGCGGCCAGCCTTGGTAACCTTTACAGTACGGCCAATCAGCGCGGATAGCGTAATCCGCGCACGTAATTCGTCCAGCCATTGCGGGGTAAGTGCCACCTTAACCCAACGCTGCCTTTACCAAAGCACTGGCCTTACTCATGTCGAGTTGTGGACCATGACGTTCTTTCAAGACTGCCATGACGCGACCCATATCTTTCAGGCTTTCCGCGCCGAGTTCAATCTTGATAGCCTCAATTGCGGCGCTGGTTTCGGCGTCGCTCAACTGCGCCGGTAGGAAATCTTCGATAATAGCCAGTTCAGCAGCTTCAACCGCAGCAAGCTCGGCGCGACCACCTTGTTCATATAAAGCAATCGATTCGCGGCGTTGCTTGATCATTTTTTGCATGACCTCAACCACCATCGCGTCGTCATCTGGCTGCTGAGATGCGGTGCGCAGTTCGATGTCGCGGTCTTTAATCTTGGCGAGGATCAGGCGAACTGCGGCCAGGCGGTCCTTATTGCCCGCTTTCATGGCAGTAATCTGTGCGGCTTTTATGGTGTCGCGAATCATATTTGGTTCCGAATTTTTGATGATGTATAGCGTTAGACGAACATCCAAATTCCGTCACCCTGAAACAAGTTCAGCAGGACGGTTGAGAACACATTGCGTAAAACATTCCACAGTTTTCTCGATTTCTGCATTGACGCGTAGGGCAGCCATCTCTAGGCGCGGTGCCTTAGCGACATTGCTGTAATCTGCTTATCAGGAGCGACCCCATCATGGCCGACCCCAATTCTTCGCGCGCGCCTTCTGGAGCGACGGGGGTATTGGTTCTGGCGTCGGGAGAAGTGATCTGGGGCAGGGGCTTTGGCGCCGAGGGGCAAGCAGTAGGCGAAGTCTGCTTCAATACCGCGATGACGGGTTATCAGGAAGTGATGACTGATCCGTCTTACGCCGGACAAATCATCAATTTCACATTTCCGCATATTGGCAATGTGGGCACCAACCCAGAGGATGTCGAGGCGTTGAACCCGCACGCCTTGGGCGCGATTGTCCGGCAAGATGTGACTGACCCATCCAATTTTCGCAGTACGCAGCATTTTGACGGATGGATGAAGGCCAATGGCCGCATCGGTATCTCCGGCGTAGACACCCGCGCACTGACGCGGCTGATCCGCGTGGCCGGCGCGCCAAACGCCGTGATTGCGCACTCCGCCAGTGGCGATTTTGATGTGCCCGCCATGTTGGCGCGCGCTAAGGCCTGGGCAGGACTTGAGGGTATGGACCTCGCCAAGGACGTCAGCACGCTGCAAACTTATGGCTGGGATCAAGGGCTTTGGAAGCTGGGTGCGGGCTATGCCGTGCCAGCCAAGGGCCGCAAAAAGGTTGTCGCCATTGATTATGGCATCAAACACAACATCCTACGTAACCTCGTCGATGTAGGTTGTGACGTGACCATTGTCCCGGCCACCGCAACCTTTGAAGAGATCATGGCCCACGCGCCCGATGGCTTGTTCCTGTCGAATGGCCCCGGCGATCCCGCCGCAACGGGTGTCTATGCTGTGCCTGTTATCCAGAAATGGTTGGAAACCAAAAAACCCTTATTCGGCATTTGCTTGGGCCATCAAATGCTTGGCCTCGCGGTCGGCGCAAAGACCGAGAAGATGCACCAAGGCCATCGCGGCGCGAACCATCCGGTCAAGCGCCTCATTGACGGTGCCGTTGAAATCACCAGTATGAACCACGGCTTTGCGGTGGACGCCGCGACCTTGCCCGCCAACGCCAAGGCAACGCATATCAGCCTGTTCGACGGCAGCAATTGCGGCTTTGAACTCGCGGACCAGCCAGCGTTTTCAGTGCAATATCACCCTGAAGCCTCACCCGGTCCACAGGACAGCCATTATCTCTTCGAAAAATTTGCGGGGATGATGAAGTGACCGCTGCGAACGTTCCACACCAATGGGACTATGTTGTTGTCCAATATGTGGACGGTTCCTGGAGTAGCGCGCCCTCTGCGGTCTATATTATCAAGCGACAGGTAGCATAATGCCCAAACGCACTGACATAAAATCCATCCTCATCATCGGCGCTGGCCCCATCATCATCGGGCAAGCGTGCGAGTTTGATTATTCGGGGACGCAGGCGTGCAAGGCGCTGCGCGAAGAGGGCTATCGCATCATCCTCGTCAATTCCAATCCGGCAACGATCATGACCGATCCGGATATGGCGGACGCGACCTATGTTGAGCCGATTACGCCCGAAATCGTTGCAAAGATCATCGAAAAAGAGCGCCCCGACGCGGTGTTGCCTACGATGGGTGGGCAGACGGCACTAAACGTCGCTTTGGCCTTGTTCAACGATGGCACGTTGGCGAAATATGGTGTCGAAATGATCGGCGCCGACGCCGAGGCGATTGATAAGGCCGAGGACCGGATCAAATTCCGCGACGCTATGACCAAAATCGGTCTGGAATCCGCGCGTTCGGGTATTGCGCATTCAATGGAAGAGGCGCTGGAAGTGTTGGAACGCACTGGCCTACCTTCCATCATTCGCCCAAGCTTCACTATGGGCGGCACCGGCGGCGGTATTGCCTATAATCGCGACGAGTTTATCAAGATCGTTGCCGGCGGGTTGGATGCGTCGCCGACAACCGAAGTTTTGATTGAAGAGTCACTGCTCGGTTGGAAAGAATATGAGATGGAGGTTGTCCGCGACCGCGCCGACAATGCCATAATTATCTGCTCCATCGAAAATATCGACCCGATGGGCGTGCATACTGGCGATTCCATCACGGTTGCGCCCGCGATGACGCTGACCGATAAAGAATATCAGATCATGCGTAACGCGAGCATCGCGTGCTTGCGTGAAATCGGTGTAGAAACAGGTGGTTCGAACGTACAGTTCGCAGTCAATCCGAAGGATGGCCGCCTGATCGTCATTGAAATGAACCCGCGCGTTTCGCGTTCTTCTGCATTGGCGTCAAAGGCGACCGGTTTCCCGATCGCCAAGGTGGCGGCGAAGCTGGCCGTTGGCTTCACGCTCGACGAAATCACCAATGACATTACCGGTGCAACACCAGCGTCGTTTGAACCGACGATTGACTATGTCGTCACCAAAATCCCCCGCTTCGCCTTTGAAAAATTCAAGGGTGCCGAGCCGTTGCTGCATACCGCCATGAAATCGGTGGGTGAGGTGATGGCGATTGGCCGAAACATTCACGAAAGCATACAAAAGGCGCTTCGAGGGCTTGAGACCGGATTGTCGGGCTTTAATTACATTGATGCCCTTCGCGGGGCTTCAAAGGACGAATTGTCCGCCGAGCTTAGCCGCGCGACACCCGACCGATTGTTGGTTGCGGCACAAGCCCTGCGCGAGGGCATGAGCGTATCCGAAATCCATGCTATCGCGAAGTTCGACCCATGGTTTCTCGAGCGGCTACAAGAAATCATCGCTGCCGAGAATGACGTCAAGACGAACGGCCTGCCCAATAACGCAGAGGCGCTGCGTCGTTTAAAAGCCATGGGTTTCTCCGACAAAAGGCTTGCATATCTTGCGGTGGAGTCGGTGAATGTGCGCCCTGGCATGGAAACAGCAATCCGTCGTGGTTCTGGCATTGCGATGCAAGCGGCCCGTGCGATGGCGGGTGCCGTCACTGAAGATGAGGTGCGCGCGCTGCGTCACAAATTAGGTGTGCGTCCGGTGTTCAAGCGGATTGACACCTGCGCTGCCGAGTTTGAGGCGAAAACGCCATATATGTATTCTACTTATGAGGCGCCAAGCTTTGGTGTGCCGGAATGCGAGAGCCAGCCAACCAATCGTGAAAAGATTGTCATATTGGGCGGCGGACCAAATCGTATTGGGCAGGGGATCGAGTTTGATTATTGCTGCGTTCATGCCTGCTTCGCGCTGGCGGACGCGGGTTATGAAACGATCATGGTCAACTGTAATCCCGAAACGGTGTCGACCGACTATGATACGTCCGATCGTCTGTATTTCGAACCGCTGACCGCCGAGGATGTTTTGGAAATTCTCCATGTCGAGCAACAGAATGGCACGCTGAAAGGTGTGATCGTTCAATTCGGCGGGCAGACGCCGTTGAATTTGGCAAAGGCGCTTGAGACGGCGGGTATTCCGATTTTGGGAACGTCACCCGACGCCATAGATTTGGCCGAAGACCGTGAACGGTTTGCCGCATTGATTAGCAAGCTTAAGCTAAAGCAGCCCGAAAATGGCATTGCGCGCAGCCGTGAAGAAGCCATCAAGGTAGCAGAAAATATTGGTTATCCCGTCCTCATGCGCCCGTCTTATGTACTTGGTGGCCGCGCGATGGAAATTGTCGATACGCAGGCACAGTTGGAAAATTACATCCAGACGGCAGTTATTGTTTCCGGCGACTCACCTGTCTTAATCGACAGCTATTTGCGCGACGCGATCGAAGTTGATGTTGATGCCTTGTGCGATGGCGACGAAGTCGTGGTTGCTGGTATCCTGCAACATATCGAAGAGGCAGGCGTGCATAGCGGCGACTCTGCGTGCACCATCCCGCCATATAGCCTGCCCGCAGACATCATCTCTGAAATCCGTCGTCAGGCGGAATTACTGGCGGTAAACCTAAATGTCCGAGGGCTAATGAACATACAGTTCGCGGTGAAGGACGGTGAAGTTTATCTTATTGAAGTGAACCCGCGTGCCAGCCGCACCGTGCCGTTCGTCGCCAAAGCTATCGGTGCGCCGATAGCTAAGATCGCGGCGCGCGTCATGGCAGGTGAGATGTTGAAGGATTTGCCGCCGATCAATCTCGATATTGATTATATCGCGGTGAAAGAAGCGGTGTTCCCGTTTGATCGCTTCCCCGGTGTCGATCCCGTGCTGTCGCCCGAAATGAAGTCAACGGGCGAGGTCATGGGTATTGACCGTGATTTTGCGACGGCCTTTGCCAAATCGCAAATCGGCGCGCGTATGCCCCCGCCGATGAGCGGGAAGTTGTTCGTTTCGGTGAAAGACACCGACAAGCCCGTGATCGTGCGTGCGGTCCGTCAAGCGATTGCGTGCGGCTTTACGGTCTGTGCTACGGATGGCACTGCAAATTATCTGCGTGCGCAGGGCATTGAGGTTGAGCGCGTGAACAAGGTTGCACAAGGCCGCCCACACATTGTCGACAAGATTAAGGATGGCGAAATTCAGCTTATCTTCAACACCACCGAAGGATGGCAAAGCCTCAAAGACAGTGAAGAAATTCGCCGTTCCGCGCTTGCGGGCAAGGTTTCGCAATATACCACGGCCGCCGGAAGCGTGGCGGTTGCGCAAGCCATTGGCGCGCTGCAGCAACGGCAACTTGAAGTTCGGCCACTTCAAGACTATTATTAATACGCGCAGTATCTTTCCCCGACAATTGAACTGCATATCGGATGAGCGGTTATAGCGCATCCGGTCGGGATGTTTTTGTGACGAAGGGTTTTTGCCTGATGGCGAGTTTTGAGAAATATCCGATGTTGGCCGAAGGCTATGAAAAGCTGACGACCGATCTGAAGCGCCTTCGTGACGAGCGACCCCTGATTGTCGAGGCAATTGAGGAAGCGCGCGCACATGGCGATCTGTCAGAAAACGCCGAATATCACGCTGCAAAGGAACGTCAGGGGCAGGTTGAGGCCGCGATTTCCGAAATCGAGGACAAGATTGGCCGCGCGCAGATCATCGACCCCTCAACCCTGTCTGGCGACAAAATCGTGTTTGGCGCAACCGTCACCTTGTTGGACGAAAATGATAAGCCCGTGCGCTATCAACTTGTTGGCGAGACAGAAGCTGACGCAAAAGCAGGGCGCATTTCGTATAATTCGCCATTGGGACGCGCGCTCATTGGTCGCGTTGTTGAAGACGAAGTTGAATTGACTGTGCCGTCGGGCGATAAATATTATCTCGTATCGAAGATCGAGTTTATCTGATCATGCGCTTCGGTGGGAAGCGCCGGACGGCCTGATATGCAGTTTCCGCGTGGCCCTGTTACCAATGTATTGGTGATCATCAATCTGCTGATCGCAGTAATAATGCTGGTGCCGTCTTGGTGGCAATATGCGGTGATATCGGGCGGGCTATTCCCGATACGCCTAAGCAGCGGTAGTGCAGCATTTTCCGATATCGGATTTCTGGTGCCAGCGTTTTTGACACCTGTATCGGCCGCGTTTCTACACGGCGGTGTCGCGCATGTCGTGATGAACATGCTCATGCTTTTGCTTATCGGCAAGATGGTTGAGCGTGTTTTGGGCGGTGTGCTCTATCTCGCGCTTTACATTGGATCGGCTTATGCTGCTGCGGCTATGGAGTGGTTAGCCGCATTCATGGCATGGCCGATGTCTGTGGACATGATGGCGCCAGCCATCGGAGCGAGCGGCGCAATTTCTGGGATTATTGGTGCTTATGCGCTGCTGTTTCCGAACAAAAAGCCTAAGGCTTGGGGGCCTATTCCTGCCGAATATGCCCGGCCATTACACTTAACCATCTCTTGGGTAGGGTTAAATCTTGCGCTTGGTTTCGTAGGACCGGGTTTAGGGATCACCATTGCAATATGGTCGCACATTGGCGGGTTTATCGCCGGGTTATTGATGGCGCGGCCATTGTTATTGTGGCGATATCGGCACGCCTAATCGACCCTGATTTCCGTTATTAGCTGTCGGGTTGCAAAAGCTTGTGCAAATGTACCACGACATATTTCATTTCGGCATCATCGACCGTGCGCTGAGCCGCCCCGCGCCATGCTTCCTCTGCACTTGCATAATCGGGGAACATGCCGACAATGTCCAAATTTTCGAGGTCGGTGAATTCTAACGTTTGCGGGTTGTCAACACGGCCACCAAAAACGAGATGCAATTTTGTATCGCTCAAAAAACTATCCTTAATTCTTTTCCTTTGCCGCCTCAGTAGCGGCCTGACCGGCGGCCTTTACAGCGAGAGCAGCCTTGCTGACAAGCTCTCTAAACTGCGCACGCATGGCTTCGCCATTTAGTCCAAGCGTGTCCACCTGGCCCATGCCAGCCACTTTTGCGGCATCGGCTATTTTGCGGGCTTTTTTGTTTAAATTCTTGCCTGCGTTGCCCAACACTTTAGTTTCTCGTTCCGTGCGCGGTAAAAGCGCGCCGATGATGGCACCAATGGCGATTCCGCCTAGCACGATGGCAAGCGGGTTTTTATCGATACCGTCGTTGGTTTTGGTTTTCGCGCTATCAGTCGCGGATTTGATGCTTTCGCCAATCTTGCTCATATATCATTCCTAATCATTTGCTGGAGGGCGTTTTGGTTTTATTTTGGCGCAACCTCGAAATCCAATTTGAAATCGGACCGCGCGCCACAACTAACAGGGCACTTACCCCGATAACACCGATCAAGGGGGCGTTGTTCTTCGCAATTTCAATTGTCTCGTCTGCGATCTTCTTTGCTTGGGTGGTTTGACGACCGATGAGCCGCCGAAGTTGATTGCGTGGATTAAGTACATCACGCGTGACGGCCAAGCTGCCTTTGAACTTACGCCGCAAGTACCGCCGCTCAGCGTTAGACAAAATTACGCTATCCCTGTCGGACACAACAGACTCTTCAGGTAAGATCGTCGTCATTTTTCTGCATTTCCGGGAAGTAAGCTTTCCGCATCCATCTTCGGGCCAGTGTAGCGAAAATTATGCCAATTATCACGAACCCTGCCGTGACCAGCAGGGTTGCTGCCAATGGTCCAATTAATGGCGATAGTGTGAGCACCAACCCTAATACCAGTGCAATGAACGCGCCGCCAAACGCGAATACCGCGACCGCGCCATAGCGGAATGACCAGCCAAATACGTGGCGTGTGTAGTCGAGCCGCGACCGATGATAGCGCATTTCTGCCGTCACCATCGCACGCAGATCTTCCATCACCAACGCAACCTGTTCGCTCACGCTTGGTTCAATTGGCGGCGGAAGGTCTTCCAACGCTTCGGCTTGTTGTTCTTCGATCTTCATCTTAGTCGCTTATCGGCCATTGGCGGCATTTTGCAATGCAACTGTGGTGGTTCTCACGCGTCTTTGCCGCCCGAACGTATGAGGCGCGCCAAAACAAAACCAATTGCGGCGGCGGCGCCAATGGCAACGGCAGGGCTTTTGCGGACGAATTGCCGCGCATCCTCTGCCAGCGCATCCACATCCTTCGCATCCATCTTGCCCGCGAAACCATCAACCGCGTCTGCTGCACTGCGCGCATAGTCGCCATATTGCTTGCCAACATTGTCGTCGATGGTGCCCGCGCTATCGCGGATAAGCTTGCCGATGCTGCCAACCGCTTCCGTGGCGCGTTCCTTGCCCTTAGTTGCTGCAGCGCGCACGCTATCGGAGGCTTGCGCTTTAAAATCATGCATATCCGATTTGACCTTTGACTTGACGTTGTCGGCCTTGCCCTTTGCTGGTTGCGCCTTTGCGACGGCTTTTGGTGCAGCGGTCTTAGCCTTGGCACGTGTTGCTGCTGGCTTGGTGGCAACTTTCTTGGCGGCTACAGGTTTTTCGGTCTCGGCCATAAAAATGACTCCTTTTAAACAACTGGGGGCGAAAGAAATTGTCTTGCTACCTATTAATATTTGCATTGCGGGTGACTTAGTCAACTATAGCACCGTAAATTTAGTTTTAAAATCGATATGTCGGAGCATCGTTGCCAAATCCCGATCACAAGGATAGACGCGCTGACATAACTCATCACACGCACAAACGGATCCCAGTTATGACAGCTATCCTCGATATTCACGCACGCCAGATCCTAGACAGTCGGGGCAATCCGACGGTTGAAGTCGATGTTGTGTTGGAGGATGGCAGCTTCGGCCGCGCAGCGGTGCCTTCGGGCGCTTCTACAGGCGCCTATGAAGCGGTCGAGAAGCGTGATGGCGACATGTCTATCTACATGGGGAAGGGCGTGCTTCAGGCAATTGAGGCCGTTAACGGCCCCATTTTTGAAGCCCTCGTTGAACTAGACGCTGAGGAGCAGGAAAATATCGATGCGGTCATGATAGATCTTGATGGCACGGATAATAAATCGAACCTTGGCGCAAATGCGATCCTGGGTGTCAGTCTTGCCGTCGCAAAAGCGGCAGCGGACGCGCGCGGGCTTCCTTTGTATCGCTATGTTGGCGGCGTTAATGCGCATGTCCTGCCGGTCCCGATGATGAATATCATCAATGGCGGTGAACATGCGGATAACCCGATTGATTTTCAGGAATTCATGGTCATGCCCGTCGGTGCGGGCTCAATTGCAGAAGCTGTCCGCTGGGGCTCAGAAATATTCCATACGCTGAAAAAAGGCCTGCATGAAAAAGGGCTTGCAACTTCAGTTGGCGACGAAGGCGGTTTTGCCCCCAATCTGGCTTCGACCCGTGATGCTTTGGATTTCATTATGGCGTCTGTTGAAAAGGCAGGTTTTAAGGCAGGCGAAGATGTTGTCTTGGCGCTGGATTGCGCCGCGACCGAATTTTTCCGCAACGGCAAGTATGAAATATCCGGTGAGGGGCTCTCGCTCACGCCACATGAAATGGCCGATTATCTCGCGTCCCTGTGCAAAGACTATCCTATCCTGTCGATTGAAGACGGCATGAGTGAAGATGATTTTGAAGGTTGGAAGGCTATCACCGACAAAATCGGATCAGACGTGCAAATGGTAGGCGACGATTTGTTTGTAACCAATCCGGAGCGCTTATCGATGGGTATCGGCAAGGGGCTTGCAAACTCTTTGCTGGTCAAGGTCAACCAAATCGGTACTTTGACGGAGACTCTCGCCGCCGTATCTATGGCACATCGTGCGTCTTACACAGCAGTTATGTCGCACCGTTCCGGAGAGACCGAAGATGCAACGATTGCCGACCTGGCCGTGGCAACCAATTGCGGTCAGATCAAAACCGGAAGCTTGGCGCGTTCCGACCGGTTGGCAAAGTATAACCAGCTCATCCGTATCGAAGAAGAGCTTGGTACATCTGCGATATATGCTGGTCGGGCTATTTTTAGCTGACCGTGATATCCTTGCCAACTCGCGTAAAATATGATTCAGTCTGAATATGGTTCGCGGCAATAAAAAACCGGAATATATGAAGTCAGTGGTCGGGCCCGCTTTGGGGCTTCTGGCCTTGCTCGGAATAGCATCTTATGCGCTGCTGGGTCCGACTGGAATTATTGCATGGACCGACTATCGGGCAGCTTTGAGCGAGCGCAAAATTGAGCTGGCAAAGTTGCAGAAAGAACGGGATGCTCTAAGAAATCGGCAACTCTTACTGGACCGGGACAATGTCGACCCGGACCTTGCGGGGGAACTGATGCGCAAAGAATTGAACGTTGTTGCCCCGGATGAGGTTGTCGTTCCGTTAAACTAAGGCACTAGCTGTCAAATGAATAGCTATGCAATGCTTTCCGTGGCGGAAAAGCGCTTTTCACCTCCCCCAATTTTGGCTAGGCGCCGTTGCACGCGCAAATAAAAATTCCACCAAAGGAAATGATTTTGGCCACCACCCCAGCGAAGAAATCTGCTTCTAAGAAGGCAAGTGTTAGCGAGGACGTTGCACGCGTCAATCGGGAGCGCCCGGCCGAGCCGGTGCCGTATAAGGCGACACAAGAAGAGCTGCTGAAGTTCTACCGCGACATGTTGCTGATCCGGCGCTTTGAGGAAAAGGCGGGTCAGCTTTATGGCCTAGGGCTGATTGGCGGTTTTTGTCATTTATATATTGGACAAGAAGCGGTTGCGATTGGCCTGCAATCCGCTTTGACGCCAGGCAAGGACAGCGTCATCACTGGCTATCGGGACCATGGCCATATGCTGGCTTATGGTATCGACCCGAATATCATCATGGCAGAGCTGACCGGCCGCGCTGCAGGCATCTCGAATGGCAAGGGCGGGTCGATGCACATGTTTTCGACCGAGCATAAATTTTATGGTGGGCATGGCATTGTCGGCGCGCAAGTGTCGCTTGGTGCGGGCCTTGCCTTTGGGCATAAATATGCGAACGATGGCGGCGTTTGCCTTGCTTATTTTGGTGACGGCGCATCCAACCAGGGGCAGGTATATGAGAGCTTCAACATGGCGGAGCTTTGGAAATTGCCGATCATCTTCGTGATCGAAAATAACCAATATGCAATGGGCACCAGCGTCAACCGTGCCTCTTCCGAAGATCAGCTTTACCGCCGCGGAGAGAGCTTTCGCATTCCTGGCATTCAGGTCGACGGTATGGATGTACTGGCTGTACGCGGTGCGGCGGAGGTCGCGCTGGATTGGGTGCGCAGCGGTAAAGGACCTGTATTGTTGGAAATGAAAACCTACCGTTATCGGGGGCATTCCATGTCTGACCCTGCTAAGTACCGCAGCCGTGATGAGGTTCAATCGGTCCGGGATAACAGCGATCCTATTGAAGGCTGCAAAGCCTATCTCGCCGAAATGGGCGTAGGTGAAGACGCGCTGAAGGTGATTGAGAAAGAGATCCGGCAGATTGTGAATGAGTCTGCGGATTTTGCCGAGACTTCACCTGAGCCGGCTCTTTCGGAATTATATACTGACGTGCTGGTGGAGCAATATTGATGGCAATCGAACTGAAGATGCCCGCGCTTTCGCCAACGATGGAAGAAGGCACTTTGGCCAAATGGCTGGTCAAAGAAGGCGATCATGTCAAATCTGGCGATATTCTTGCAGAAATCGAAACGGATAAGGCGACAATGGAATTTGAAGCTGTCGACGAAGGCGTGATTTCGTCGATTAACGTTGCGGCAGGTACCGATGGGGTCAAGGTTGGCACAGTGATTGCGCTTATCACAGGGGAAGGGGAGGAAGCAGCCGCACCTTCTCCTAAACCGGTCGTATCAGTACCAGATGAGATACCGGAACAAAGCGCGCCCGCTGCCAATGCCTCGAATTTGATGCCCACTGACAGCGACGCTGTTGCCGCGAACGGCGCAATGCAAACCGTCACCTTACGTGAAGCCTTGCGCGATGCGATGGCCGAGGAAATGCGCCGCGACGACCGCGTGTTTGTCATGGGTGAGGAAGTCGCCGAATATCAAGGTGCCTATAAGGTCACACAAGGCCTGCTTGATGAGTTTGGCGCACGACGGGTAATCGATACACCTATTACCGAATATGGCTTCGCAGGCGTTGGCACAGGGGCAGCGATGGGTGGCTTAAGGCCGATCATCGAATTCATGACCTTCAACTTTGCTATGCAGGCTATTGACCACATCATCAACTCAGCGGCGAAGACCAATTATATGTCCGGCGGGCAAATGCGCTGCCCCATTGTGTTCCGTGGTCCCAATGGTGCCGCAGCGCGCGTGGGGGCGCAGCACAGCCAGAATTACGCACCTTGGTATGCCAGCGTGCCTGGGCTCATTGTAATATCGCCTTATGACGCCGCTGACGCCAAAGGCCTTTTGAAAGCAGCCATTCGTTGCGAGGATCCGGTCGTATTCTTAGAAAATGAATTGCTCTATGGCCGCAGCTACGAAGTACCCATAAGCGACGATCATGTTCTACCCATCGGCAAAGCGCGGATCATGCGCGAAGGGACAGACGTCACCATCGTGAGCTACTCCATCGGCGTTGGCCTTTCTCTTGAGGCAGCGGATCGACTGGCCGAAGACGGGATTAGCGCTGAAGTCATCGATCTGCGCACCATTCGTCCACTCGACAAGGCAACGGTTTTGGCAAGTCTTGCAAAAACCAACCGCTTGGTTGTCGCCGAGGAAGGTTGGCCAACATGTTCGGTCGGCAGCGAAATTCTGGCCATATGCATGGAAGAGGGCTTCGACGATTTAGACGCACCGGTTTTGCGCATCACGAACGAAGACGTTCCGATGCCTTATGCGGCGAATCTGGAGAAGGCGATGCTGGTGAATGCGGATAAGATTGTGGCTGGCGTTCGTCGAACGCTCGGAGTCTAATAGCGCGGTGACCAAATTGTGGCGGTTGCGCAGATGACGGCGGATACTGCTTTGGAACTTTACCCACCTGCGCGACTGGCCATTGCCTATGCGCCTCGAGACCTTCGTTCTGCATTTGCGCTGCTTCTGCAAGTAGACCAGCGCTTCGCCGAAATATTACGCAATGCGCGCGAGCCGATGATCGCGCAAATAAAGATGGCTTGGTGGCGCGAAGCTTTATCCAGCACAGCTGAGGCACGACCGAAAGGCGAGCCATTGCTGCAGGCGCTCAACCAAGTATGCGACCGAATACCATTAAGCGCATTTGAGGCGCTGGCTGCGGCGTGGGAGCATCTACTGGGCAATGAGCATTTCAGCAAAGAGGCCGTTGACGCGCATGCCGAATTGCGTGCCGAGGCGATTTTTCTGACCTATGCCGGTTGGATCGGCACTGTGCAGGATGTGCGGCCCATTGGACGGATCTGGGCGCTTGAAGCCTTGCGCATTGCTTTTCCAGAACGCGTTACAAACTGTCATGCGCCATCTGCGCCATTGCCAAAGGCACGGGCCTTACGTCCATTATCTATTTTAACTATGTCCGTGCAGAACCCATCAGGACCAAGATTGATTTTACATGCCTTAACAGGGATTTAGGTGTAACTTCCGGTTGCTAGATATCAATCGGGAGACGGTTATAATGCAGCGTATGTTTATCGGCGGCGTTGCTGCCTTATTGATGGCTGGTGGCGGTCTCTTAGTATGGCAGACTATGGCCAATCAGCCATCGCTTATTCCTGCGCCGCCACCGCCAGCTTCTATCTCTGACAAGCTACCAGTAGCTGGGCCCGATGCACCGCCCTTTGGCCTCGCGCCGCCCACTCCGCCAGAGGCGCCTAAAGCCAGCCGTGAAGAAATGCGTTTCAACCGCTATGATCGTAACAAGGATGAGCTTGTCTCACGCCTTGAAATGATGGGCAGCCGGACCAAGGCGTTCAAGGCGCTAGATAGAGATGGAAATAATTTGCTGACATTTGAGGAATGGGCGGCGGCCACAGGCCAACGCTTTGCAAGCGCCGATGGTAACAAAGATCTGCTTCTGACGCGCAAGGAATTCGCTCGGACTCGGCCCAAGGCAGTGCCAAGGCCGGGGTGCCGCTGCTAGGGCGCGATGGCTTGGGCGGCGATCCAGCTGTTTAAATCTGTCCGAGCCCTGCCAGTCATCGCGGCCTTACGCGATTTCTTATGCACTTTTTCATCCAACGGAGCGAACAGGCCAAAATTGATGTTCATGGGTTGATAATCATCGGCCAGCGCGTCGCCGGTGATATGACCCAATAATGCGCCAAGCGCTGTGGTTGATGGGGGTGCTGTTACGGTGCGCCCGCCCAATTCCGCCGCCGTCATTATGCCGGCGATCAGGCCAACCGCGCTGCTTTCGACATAGCCTTCGCAGCCCGTGATTTGCCCTGCAAAGCGGATATGTGGCGCGGACTTTAATCGAAGCTGACGATCCAATAAAATCGGCGAGCGGATAAACGTGTTCCGGTGTAACCCGCCGAGCCGAGCAAACTCAGCCTTTTCGAGGCCTGGAATAGTGCGGAGCAGATCGACCTGTGCTTTGTGTTTCATTTTGGTTTGAAAACCGACCATGTTCCACAAAGTGCCTTGCTTATTATCCTGCCGTAATTGCACCACAGCGTGCGCCCAACGGCCCGTTTTGGGATTGTCGAGACCAACCGGCTTCATCGGACCAAAGCGCAAAGTGTCTAACCCGCGCGATGCCATGACCTCAATCGGCATACAGCCTTCAAAATAGGGCGTGTTGGTTTCCCATTCCTTGAACTCGGCTTTCTCGGAGTCCAGCAGTCCTTGATGAAATGCGCGATATTGCGCCTCGTCCATTGGACAGTTTATGTAATCCTTACCATCGCCTTTGTCCCAGCGTGAGGCATACCACGCAATGTCCATGTCGATGCTGTCATGATAAACAATCGGCGCAATTGCATCGAAAAAAGCGAGGCGGTCTTCGCCGGTTTTCGCCATAATGCTCTCGGCTAGGTTCGTCGCAGTCAACGGGCCAGTGGCGATGATGACTGGTCTGTCGGTTGGAATGACATCGATGCGTTCGCGCACAATTTCGATGTTGCTGTTGCCCTCGAGATGTTTCGTGACGGTCTGTGAAAACACATCTCGGTCGACCGCGAGCGCCGACCCAGCCGGCACCTTGGCGACTTCTGCGGCTTGCATGATGAGCGAACCCAGATCGCGCATTTCCTGATGCAAAAGGCCTACGGCATTGTTTTCGGCATCGTCCGACCGGAAACTGTTGGAACATACCAGTTCCGCCAGACCATCGGTTTGATGCGCTGGCGTCATGTCGCCTGCTCCGCGCATTTCAGACAGCCTGACAGCTATCCCGCGTTGCGCCAATTGCCATGCTGCTTCGCAGCCTGCGAGGCCGCCACCGATAATCTGCACATCATGTTTTTTGGTCATGAGCGCGCGGCTATCAAAATTCTTTGGCGCTGCACAGGCAAAAGCGCCAAGATGGCTTATGGGATTTACACCTAACTCTTCTGGCGAAGGCGTTATCTTGCAACCATCTCTGGTTCCGCCGCCTTCTGACGCGCATAAATTTAACCGCGGGCATGCCCTGGTATGGAGCGGTCCGGTTTTGCATACAGGCGCTTCCAGGCTGTCTGCGCAGGCGTCATTGGCGGTGGGGGCTGGGCTCGTGACGCTGATTGGCGATAGGGCTGCGCTGGCGGAACAGGCCGCGCACGTCACAGCGATCATGTTACGCGAAACGGACATGTCCTTTGCCAATGTCGATGATCGCGTTACCGCCTTTGCCATTGGTCCGGGGGCAGGGGCGTCAGTTCGGCAGGCTGTTCTCGAGATTCTCCGTCGGAATGTCCCCGTAGTGCTGGACGCGGATGCGCTGACCGCCTTTGAAGGCGACCTCGCTACTTTGTTCGGCGTAACGAAGCCTACGGACGTGATGACGCCGCATATTGGCGAGTTTCGACGCCTTTTTCCTGACATACCAACCGATAATCGGGCGGAGGCTGCGCGCCGGGCAGCGGAACGGGCACAATGCGTTGTGCTGCTAAAAGGTTCCGATACTTGGGTCGCAGCGCCCGATGGCCGCACGTTGGTGAACCGCCATGCGTCGCCTTGGCTGGCAACTGCGGGATCGGGTGACATACTTACAGGACTGATATGCGGCTTGCTGGCGCAAGGCGTGACGGCGTTTGACGCCGCCAGCATTGCGGCATGGCTGCATGGCGATATTGGCGTACGCGGTGGACCGGGGCTAACCGCGGACAATATGATTGGTTATATTCCGCTTGTTTTGCGCGGGTGTTTGCACGATGCATGGCAACATGGCTCAGGATCTCGCACATAAACGTCCCTATCTGTTCGGCAGCTTGATTGCCGGCATAAGCTTTCCTGCGACATGGCTGTTCCTGCCGATTGACGGCGGGCTATATGCCATTCTTTGGAAAATGGCGGCAGTCGGGCTGCTCGTGCCTTTTGCTTTACGCCGGCACCATGAAGGCGAATTCATCCTTTTGGCGATTATGCTCGGTTTTTATGCCTTGGGTGATGGGTTGATTGAACTCAGTATGGTTGCCGGCGCCTTGGCTTTTGCGGTCGGACATTTGGTGGCGATGCTTATCTATTTCCGTCACCGCCGTGTGGGCCCAGTATTCAGTCAAAAGTTGCTGGCTGCGACGATATTCTTTGCCACGCCAATCATTGCTTATGTCCTTCCGCCGACCCCAGACGAAGGCATTCAGGTCGCGGCCTATAGCGTCATCCTTGCCGCCATGGCAGCCATGGCATGGAACAGCAATTTTCCGCGCTACCGCGTCGGTCTTGGTGCGATATTGTTTGTTATTTCCGACTTGCTTATCTTCGCGGAACTCGGACCGTTGGCAGGATCAACTATAACGGGAATTGCCATCTGGTATCTCTATTATTTTGGTGTGTTGATGATTGCGGTTGGCGTCGCGCAGACATTGGTGAAGCGCGGGCATTTTGCCGATGGCGAAGAGCGCGACTGAATTTGCAAGGATAGCGTTGGCCAATAACGGGCTATCTATCCCTTCAACCCAGCTTTTCCGTCACCCTGAACACGTGCAGGGTGACGTTAACCTTGTTGAAAGATGACGGTGGCTGGGGCTACTCCGCTATCGGCGTATCGGTGGTCGCGGCTTCGCCTTCTATGCCGCTCTCGCTGGAGATTTCGGCTTCATCCTCATCGCTTTCATCGATCTTGGCTGCGCCGACCACATGTTCATTGTCGCCCACATTGAACAAGCGCACGCCGGCGGTTCCGCGTCCCAAAACGCGTAAGCTGTCGAGCGGCATGCGTATAAGTTTTGCCTGATCGGTCACGAGCATCAATTGGTCGCCCTTGGTTGCGGGGAAACTCGCCACCACAGGACCGTTGCGTTCGATATTATCGATATTCGTAATGCCCTGACCGCCGCGACCTGTGCGACGATAGGCGTATGCCGACGACAATTTGCCATAGCCATTGGCGCACACCGTCAAGATGAATTGTTCACGCTCTGCCATTTCCGCAATGCGTTCTGCGGAGATGGTCGGCTCACCATCCTTTTCCGGTTTCCAAGGGGCAAAGCGCAGATAATCTTCGCGCTCTTCCGGCAAGGTGCCGACGCGTTTGAGGATCGACAAGGAGATAACCTCGTCGCCTTTCGCCAATTTCATCGCGCGAACACCCGTTGATGCGCGGCTTTGGAATTCGCGAATGTCATCTGCGGCAAAGCGAATGGCCTTCCCATAGCGGCTTGCCAGCAGAATATCGTCCTCGGCGCTTAACAATTCGACGCCGATCAATTTATCGTCGGCATCGTCGCCTTCGAACTTCATGGCGATTTTGCCGTTACTGGGAACATTGGCAAAGGCGTCCATGCTGTTGCGGCGGGCATAGCCCTTGGACGTCGCAAATACGACGCTTAGGCCGCCCCATTCAGCTTCATCCTCTGGCAGCGTCAAAACGTTGGAAATGACTTCACCTTCGCCCAATGGCAGTAAGTTGACCATAGGACGCCCGCGTGTGGACGGTCCGCCTTCAGGCAACTTCCAAACCTTCATGCGGTAAACCTTACCGATGTTGGAGAAGAACAATACGGGCGTATGGGTGCTGGTAACGAACAATTCGGTAACGGCATCCTCATCCTTTGTGGCCATGCCGGCGCGGCCCTTGCCACCACGGTTTTGCGCGCGGAATGTCGCCAAAGCGGTTCGTTTGATGTAACCGCCATGGGTGACGGTAACGACCATTTCCTCCCGCTCCATAAGGTCTTCGTCGTCCAAGCCATCCCAGCTTGCGGTGATCTCACATAAGCGCGGGGTGGAGAATTCAGCATCAATCGCGACCAATTCGTCACGCAACACGGCATAGAGCTTTACCCGATCGCCCAAGATTGCGAGATATTCTGCGATATTTTCTGCAAGAACCTGAAGTTCCCTGCCAATTTCGTCGCGGCCAAGCGCCGTCAGGCGATGCAGGCGCAATTCAAGAATGGCGCGTACCTGCAGCTCTGACAATTGATAGCTGTCACCCGTAATTTCCGTTTCGACCGCTTCTACCAATTTAATGTAGGATGCGATTTCGGCGATGGGCCATTTGCGCGCGATCAATGCCGTGCGCGCTTCGGCGGGGCTAGCGGAACCACGGATAATCCGCACGACCTCGTCCAAATTAGTCACGGCGACGACAAGACCAAGCAACAAATGCGCGCGTTCGCGGGCCTTGTTCAGCTCAAACTTTGTCCGCCGGGTAATCACTTCTTCGCGGAACCGAATGAAAGATTCAATGATATCGCGCAGGTTCAAGACTTCGGGGCGGCCGCCGCGAATGGCGAGCATATTGGCGGGGAAGCTCGACTGCGCCTGGGTGTGGCGCCACAATTGGTTGAGAACAACGTCGGTCGTGGCATCGCGCTTTAAGTCGATGACGATGCGCACGCCCTTGCGGCTCGATTCATCGCGAATGTCGGACACGCCCTCAATGCGCTTGTCTTTTGCCGCCTCGGCGATTTTCTCGACAAGGGCAGATTTGCCAACTTGAAATGGAATGCTGGTGAGGACGATGGAGCGGCGGTCGCCTTTTCCTTCCTCGATTTCATGCCGCGCGCGCTGCATGATGGAACCCTTGCCCTCGCGATATGCCGCACGCGCGCCGCCGGTGCCGAGGATGAGCGGACCAGTTGGAAAGTCGGGGGCAGGGACAATTTCAATCAGCTCATCAATAGTTATCGCTGGATTATCGATATAGGCCAAGCACGCCTTGATCACTTCACCCAGATTGTGCGGCGGGATGTTGGTCGCCATGCCGACAGCGATGCCGCCAGCGCCATTGACCAAAAGGTTCGGGAAACGGGCAGGGAGAACCTGAGGTTCTTCACGACTGCCATCATAATTAGGCTGAAAATCAACCGTGTCCTTATCAAGATCATCCAGAAGCGCGTTTGCGACCTTGTTGAGCCGTGCCTCGGTATAACGCATTGATGCAGGCGGATCGGGGTCCATCGAGCCAAAGTTACCCTGACCATCGATCAATGGTACCCGCATCGACCAATCCTGCGTCATACGCGCCAATGCGTCGTAAATTGCGCTGTCGCCATGTGGGTGATAATTGCCCATGACGTCGCCGACGATTTTTGCCGATTTGCGATATGGCCGTCCTGCGACAAAGCCGCCTTCTTGGCTGGCAAACAAAATCCGGCGGTGAACAGGCTTTAGACCATCGCGCACATCGGGCAGGGCCCGTGATACAATGACCGACATCGCATAATCGAGGTAGCTCGACTTCATTTCATCGACAATGTCGACGGGTGAAATGTCCGATGGGTCCAAGGTAATAATGTCGTCGGTCACGCCGCGAAAATCCTTATATTTTTATAATAAGCATACCCTAGACCCAATGGGCTGAAATGGCCACATGCGACTGCCCTAATTGGGGGTTTTTCACCAGCTTATCCACAGATTCGCATGTTCGTTGGCGTCAGGGCTCGACCAAGCTTCCGTCATAAGCAAAAATCTGCCCGCTTTGTTCGGGCTTCAGTCCGTGGATCACGCTGAGCATGTTCCCTGCCGCGCGGCTAGGGGTAAATCGTTCATGCGCAGGATTGCCCTTGAATGGAGCGCTCAGCGAAGTCTCAACGGTGCCGGGATGTAGGCCGACAACAACGGATTGCGGATTTTTGCGCTGCCATTCGATTGAAATATTGCGGATCAGCATATTGAGCGCGGATTTAGATGCACGATAGCTGTGCCACCCGCCCAAGCGATTGTCAGAAATGCTACCCACCCGCGCGGACAAAGCGGCAAAACAAATTGGGCCTTGCTTGGCCATGATAGGCAGGAAATGCTTAGCGACGAGCGCAGGCCCGACTGCGTTGATCCGGAAGTTTTCGATCATCCAATTAGGTTCGAGTTCCCGCAAACTTTTTTCCGGACCCTTTTGTTCCGAATGCAGCAGTCCGGTTGCGACAATCACCAAGCTTATCGGTGGATGTGTAGCGGACAAAGATGTTGCACCGGCGGCAATGCTGGCCTCATCTAATATATCCAAGGGCGGGCTGCTCTCACGATGCAACCGAAGGATCTGCGCATAATTTTTGTCTTTTTCCAAAGCATTCGCCAGCGCGGCCCCTATGCCGCCGCGAGCACCAATGATGACTGCACTGCTTTCACCCACTTGTTTTTTGCTCCGGTTCGTTCAACGGGAAATCTGCAATCGCGCTATGGTAATTGCACAGACGTTAGCAAAGTCCTATAAACCAAGCTGTAGAAGGCCCAAGGCTTAATATTTATGCGGAGAGTTACATGAAACTGGTTTCAAAATTTGCCCTCGCTCTTTCGTTGGTAGCGGTGTCCGCCGCGCCTGCCGCATTTGCGCAGTCCGATGAAAAGCCCAAGAAGGAAAAAAAGGGTAAGGAAGCGGCCGCACCCAAGAGAAATTATTCAAAGCCTTTTATCGCGGCTTATTTGCCTGTATTGAATTTGTTAAGCAAATCCAAAGACGCAGCGGCCGCAAAAGCAGAGTTTCCAAAGGTTATTGCTGCCATTGGCAATGATGATGATCGTTACGAAGCGGGCATATTAGCTATTAACATCGGCGCGCCTTTAAAGGATTTAGCGTTTCAGGAGCAGGGCATTGATTTGTTGATCGCGTCTGCGACCACCCCTGCCGATTTGAAGCGGGAATATACCTTCCGCAAGGGCGCGATTGGCTATGATGGCAAGCGCTTTGCAGATGCCGAAAAACATATGATCGATGCCTATAATATGGGCCACCGTGACAACAACATCGAATTCCTGATTTCGAACGCCATGTCGCAACAGGGCAAGGATGCAGACGCGATTGCGTGGATTAGTAAGGCAATTGCCGCCAGTAAGGCTGCAGGGCCCGTGAACAAGACTTATGTCGTACGCGCTGCCATATTGTCCGCTAAGGCTAAGAATTATGGAGCCGCAGCGAATTTCTACAAGGATTTGATTAGCGCCGAGAATAACCCAGATTATTGGCATGATGCGCTCGCATTTTTTGATCGTTCGCGTGATTTCAATCCAGAAGAAACGCTCGACATCATGCGCTTGATGCGCGCGACTGATGGCATCCGCTTTCAACAGGAATATGCTGCCTATCTCGATAGCCTCAGCTATATCGGTGTGCGTTACCCAGCAGAGGCAGTGTCCTTGTTGGACGAAGGCTTCGCCAAGGGCTTAATCTCGCGCAACAATGTGACGTTCAGCGAACGCTATAACGAAGCGAAGGCCCGCTTAGTGGAAGACACCCGCACGCTCGCGGGTACCATCGCGCCCGCCAAGGCTAGCCCGAAGGGCATGTTGGCAACGCTAACTGGCGACTCCTTCTTCTCGCACAAAGATTACAAGACCGCGAAGGAACTTTATGAATCGGCGTTAAGCAAAGCGCCGGTTCTGGACAAGGATGGCGGCGACCAGACCGATCGCACACGTTTCCGTCTAGCCATGTCTAAAACGATGCTTGGCGATTATCCCGGTGCGAAGGCGGATTTCGCTATGATCACTGGCGCGAACCGTAAGGCGATTGCCGAATTTTGGCTGATGTTTATCGACCATCGGGAAAAGGCCGCAGCGACGCCTGCTGCGGCAACGCCAGCTACCTGAGATTTGCACAGATAAAGTAAAAGGGGCCCGCGCAATCGGGCCCTTTTTTATGCCTGGGGAATAGGAACGCCAGGCTCGTCCTTGGCCGTGCGGATCGTTAGTGACGTTTTGACGCTGCTCACATTTGGGGCAGATGTCAGTTTTGAGGTTAGAAATTCCTGAAACGATTGAAGATCGCGGGCGACGATTTTCAAAATAAAATCAATTTCGCCATTGAGCATGTGGCACTCACGCACATCGGGTAATGCGCGGACATGTTGCTCAAACGCCTTCAGATCATCCTCGGCCTGGCTTTTCAGGCTGACCATCGCAAAAACGGTGATGGTGTACCCCAACGCGCTTGCGTCAACATCGGCATGATAAGATTTGATTGTACCCGATTGTTCAAGCGCCCGCATACGGCGCAGGCAGGGCGGAGCTGTCAAGCCGACCTTGGTGGCGAGTTCGACATTGGTTATGCGACCGTCAGCCTGCAATTCTGCCAAAAGCTTCATATCTATCGCGTCAAGGTTCGTATTTGCCATGATCTAGTAATTTCCAATTCTATTTTGCCCGATGCTTATAATATAATTATGTGGCAATGCAATTGTCCCATAACGTGGCATCCTCAGATCTATGCTGTGATCGGCGCGATCCGGCGTTGACAATCGTTAGGCTTTTCCATTGGCGCGAGGGCTAAATCCGTTTGGCACATTTGAATACTTTGGTTCTGTTTTCAATTTTACCGGGATTATGTCAGATAAAGACTTGCGCATTCTCCCAAAGTTCGGCTATCGGCGCGCTTGTAGTTGGCGAGCCGGTCAGGGCCTGTAGCTCAGTTGGTTAGAGCTGGCCGCTCATAACGGCTAGGTCGGGGGTTCGAGTCCCTCCGGGCCCACCAGCTTCGCATTGCGGAGTTGGCAGGCAGCCAGCCGCGCGGACATTGTTATACCAGTGATCCCATGTCGGGGAGTAGCGCAGCCTGGTAGCGCATCTGGTTTGGGACCAGAGGGTCGCAGGTTCGAATCCTGTCTCCCCGACCACTTTCTGAAAAATCAAATTAATGCAGACGTTTTCTACCGCCCGGGTTCCGCGTCGGCGGGCGCTACTGCCTCCATTTCGGCCTTAGCATCCGCTTCAATCAACTTCGTAGCCTCTTCAGCCGCTTGTTCGATGGTCAGCTTTTGTTGGGACACTTCGTCCTGCTGCGCGGTTTCAGGTCCATCTCCCTTTGCCGGAGCTAAATCGGGACTTGATGGGCTATCATTGCAAGCAGCCAGCATCGCCACCGCAAATGTAAGGCATAGAATTTTCTTCATTGCGCCGCTTCCGGTTTTAATTCGCCGTCATAATTGGCGAGATAGGCAAGGGTTGCGAGCCAAGCGGCAACATTTTGGCGCAATTCTGCCTTATCAATTTTGTCCAATGTGTCGTCGGGCGTGTGGTGCAGATCGAAATATTTCGTGCCGTCTTGCTGCAAATCTACGATACCTAATTTCTGCGCAGCGATGATCGCGCCAATGTCCGCGCCGCCGCCGGCCAGTTCGCGCCGGGGAACCACGCCCAAAGGTGCGAGCGCCGAAATAATCTGTGCACGGACCGCATTTGCGCTTTCAGGCAAGCGGAAGTCGACGGCCCAGACCTTGCCAGCACCAAAGTCGGATTCCATGGCCAAGGCATGCGGCTCGTTTGCGTGTTTTTCACCATAATCGCGGCCACCCCAAATGCCGACTTCTTCTGCGCCCGCCCACAGCAACCGCACGGTGCGCTTGGGTTGTCCGAAGGATTTTAAATGCTTCGCGGCTGCGCCGATAATGCCGCATCCCGCTGCATCATCAATCGCACCGGTGCCAAGATCCCAGCTATCCAGATGACAGGCGATAACGATGATCGGCAATTTCGGATTGGACCCTGTGACTTCGGCCAACACATTGCCTGAAGTCTGCATCCCTATATTCTGCGGGGTGAGCGTCAGTTTCATGCGAACGGGTTTGCCGCGCGCAATCATACGTTCAAGATTCTCCGCATCGGGGATAGACAAAGCGCCTGCTGGAATAGGGGTTACGCCAGGTTCAAAATTGGTGTTCCCAGTATGTGGATTGCGGTGATAGTCGGTACCAACGGAACGGATGACGATGGCCGCCGCGCCCTTCTTGGCAGCGATATTAGGCCCAACGAAGCGGGCAGGGCCAAATGCGCCATAGCTACTGCCGTCTTGGGTTGCTTTCATATTGTGGCTTACAAACGCAATCTTGCCTTTCAGGCTGCCATCCGGCGCGGCGCGCAAGTCGTCAATGGTCGGGAAATAGACGATTTCGGCGTCCAACCCCGCATCGCCTGTGCTTGCGCTGTTACCTAATGCTGCGACGGCCATTTTCTGTGGAAATGGCGCGGTGATTTCAGCGGCTTCTTTGCCACGTACCCATGTAGGCATCTGATATTCTTCAACCCGGACATTGTCGAAGCCTAATGCTTTTAACTTGTTCACTGACCATATCCGTGCGCGCGCCTCTGCCTGCGTGCCGGCCTGCCGTTGTCCAATTTCGGTCGTAAGGCCCTCTATGATGTCATAAGCGATATCATCGGATTGCAGTGCTTTGTCGCGCAATTCGGGAACCGATATCGACTTTGCGGCCGTTGGCGCAGCGACAGTGACAGCAGGGTTAAGGAACAGCGTGGAGGCTGCGGCGAACAGAGCTATATTTTTTTTCATAAGTGAACGCTTAATCGCATCGCGCAGTTTTGCAATCCCGCCTTGCTTGGAAAGGTGCAGATAGCTAGGGAAGCGGCCAAATCAAAGTAATACAGCACAGGAACTAATCCCCATGGCAGCGCAATATAGCTTCGTAATGAAGGGAATGACTAAAACCTTCCCCGGCGCGAGCAAGCCGGTTCTTAACAATATCAACCTGCAATTCTATCCGGATGCAAAGATTGGCATCGTCGGGCCTAACGGCACGGGTAAGTCGACCCTGATGAAAATCATGGCGGGCATGGACACTGAATTTACCGGTGAAGCCTGGCCCGGCGAGCATATTCGCGTGGGCTATCTGGCGCAGGAACCAGAGCTGGACCCGAACAAGACAGTCCGTGAAAACGTGATGGACGGCGTCCGCCCTGTGGCGGATTTAGTGGACCGCTTTAACGAAATATCGATGATCATGGGCGACCCGCCCGAAGATGCGGATTTTGACGCATTGATGGAAGAAATGGGTTCGCTTCAAGAAAAGATTGATGCCGTTGATGGTTGGTCGCTGGATAGCCAGCTTGAACTTGCCATGGATGCGCTGCGGTGTCCGCCAGGTGACAGCCCAGTCACCAGCCTGTCCGGTGGTGAAAAGCGCCGGATCGCGCTTACACGGCTGTTGTTGGAAAAGCCTGACATCTTGCTGCTCGACGAACCGACCAACCACCTAGATGCGGAATCGGTCGCTTGGTTGGAAAAGCATTTGGTCGATTATAAAGGCAACGTCATTCTCGTTACCCACGACCGCTATTTTCTCGACAATGTCGTCAGCTGGATCCTTGAGCTCGATCGTGGACGTTATTTTGTCTATGAAGGCAATTATTCCACTTATCTGGAAAAGAAGGGCAAGCGTCTCGAGCAAGAAGCGCGCGAAGATGCAGGGCGTCAGAAGGCGATTAAGGACGAGCTGGAGTGGATCCGGCAAAGCCCGAAGGCAAGGCAGACCAAGTCTAAAGCGCGTATCAAATCTTTCGACCAATTGGTTGAGGCACAGGAAAATCGCGCGCCCGGCAAGGCACAGATTGTCATTCAAACCCCCGAACGCCTTGGCAGCAAGGTTATAGAGGTCAAAAATGTCACCAAGGCATATGGTGATAAATTACTGTTCGAAAATCTGTCCTTCACCATCCCGCAGGGCGGCATTGTTGGCGTTATCGGGCCAAACGGTGCCGGTAAGTCGACTTTGTTCCGTCTGATTACTGGTCAAGAAGTGCCGGATTCCGGTGAAGTCGAAATCGGCGAAACCGTGAAATTGGGCTTCGTCGACCAAAGCCGTGACGATTTGGACCCCAACAAGAATGTGTGGGAAGAGATTTCCGGCGGTGCAGACTTTATGAAGCTGGGCAAGCATGAGACGCCCACCCGCGCTTATGTTGGTGCGTTCAACTTCAAGGGCACCGACCAACAGAAAAAGGTTGGCCTGCTGTCTGGCGGTGAACGTAACCGTGTGCATATGGCAAAGATGTTGAAAGAGGGCGGTAACGTACTTCTGCTCGACGAACCGACCAACGACTTGGACGTGGAAACGCTGTCAGCGCTTGAAGAGGCGCTTGAAAGCTTCGCCGGTTGCGCTGTGGTTATCAGCCATGACCGCTTCTTCCTTGACCGATTGGCCACGCACATTTTGGCCTTCGAAGGTGACAGCCATGTCGAATGGTTTGAAGGCAATTTTGAATCTTACGAAGAAGACAAGATTGCCCGTCTTGGCGACGAAGCCACGCGTCCACATCGTGCAACTTACAAGAAAATGACACGGTAATGATGGTATAAAATCCCGTGCCTCGTCATCAATGGCATCGTAGAATGCTGCGGTGACGATGTTGGACCTGCGCGGGATGGCGCGCTTATGGGATCAGCCAGCAACCCGTCCATGCATTTTGCCCTGCGTCCCAATGCCAGCGGGCACGTCTGTGGCCGGCATTGGCGAGATATAACCACTCAATGGTTTCAACCTTAACCAGCAAGGCTGCGAAATTTTCGCGATATTCTTCCAATTGTGCTTCGTCAGGTTGTTTGCCTTCTATCCAAGTGGGCAAGCCTGATGAAGGTTCAGCTATGGGCGTACCTGGAGCAACCTCGGCCATGTAACAGCGTCGCGCAAATGGCGTCGACGTCGACCAAGCGGTGTTGGCTATATCGCCTTGGGAGGAAAATTCTGCTTTTCCTGATATCCGGATTTGAACTTTGGCCGTCGGGTCATAGATCAATACACTGGTGGCAGCATTGTGATGCAGTTGCGCTGCCTTAATCGATCGCGAATCTGTGTGGAAGCGAAGCGTCCGTTCTTCCCGCGATACGTTGCGCAATATCATGACCCGCATCTGCGGTACGCCCAAGGCATCGACTGTGCCAATGACGGGCATATGGGAGGGGCTGTTGCGATTGGTCACACCCGCGGAAATAAGGCCCCATGCTTCTTCAAAACTTAACGCGAGATCATCATAATAAGCGGGGAGGCTATCGGGCTGGTTCATTGTACCTCAAAACTGTCATTCTCATTATTGAGAATGTAAAGATTGCCGTCGGCTATGCCGAAATAGGCGCCGTGCAGTTTCAACTGCCCCGATTGTTCGCGTTCCGCAATAAAGGGAAAACTGCGCAGATTGGTCAGACTGACCCGTATCGCCTCCAGCTCCAGATCTCGTTGCGGATCATTGGATGCGGACGCCAGTATCTTGTCGCGGGCCGGGCGCACAATATCGACCCAGCCATCAATGAAACTATATCCTGCTTCGCCCAGATCGCCGCCCTCCAGCGATGCCTTGATACCGCCGCATTGGGCGTGGCCCAGAACGACAATATGCCGAACCTCAAGTCCCAAAACGCCAAATTCGATAGCCGCCGATACGCCATGCAATCCGCCGCCTATTTCATATGGGGGAACCAAGTTTGCCACATTGCGCAAGGCAAAAACCTGCCCCGGCGTGGTGTCAAACACCGTTGCAGGATCGACCCGGCTATCGCAGCAGGAAATGATCATGATAGGCGGGGACTGCCCATCGGTGGCGAGTGCGTCGTAACGTTCCTTTTGCCGAACATAAGCGTCCGATTTAAACCGTTGATAGCCCTCAACCAAAACAGCAAATTCGGGCATCAGAAACGCTCGCCTCTGACGACTTGAACATCGCCCACCGTTAACAACATGCCATAGCTATCAAGCAAAGGTGCAATTGCGTCGATTAACTGCGCCGTTTTAGTCTCTGATGCGATGGCGAGCACGATTGTTTTTGCACTGGCACCTGTGACGTCGTCATGCTGCCATTCGCCGGCACGTCCACCGCCAGAGTCCACGTGAATGACGCTCCATCCTGAAATATCCACGGCTTTCAACTTACCGACAATACGCGGAACAAGAGGCGTATCGACCAAAATCTCAATACGTTTGCGAGGGACGGTTTGGACCATAAGGTTATCCTAAAGCTTGGGCGAGCGCAGCGAAGATACTGATGCCAAAGATGATGTTGAATGGGAACGTTACGCCGAGCGACATGCTGAGATAAATCCCCGGATCAGCCTGGGGCAGGGCAAGCCGCATCGCCGCTGGTACCGCGATATAGGAGGCACTGGCGGCCAATATGCCAAGCGCCGCTGCTGAAGCAACATCGAGGCCTATAAAAGTGCCAACCGCGGTGCCAATGGTGCCGTTGACCAAAGGTAACAAAATCGCAAGAAACACCAAGCGCAACGTCATTTTGCGTGATTGCATCAGGCGCCGTGCCGCAATCAAGCCCATATCCAATAGGAACAGGCACAATACACCGCGGAAGCCGGTATCGAACAAGGGCTTTACCGCTGCAAACCCATCGCTTCCGGCTATTGCGCCAATGACGAAGCTGCCTACCAGTAACATCACCGAGGCATTGGTAAGAACTTCATGCCATGGCGGTCCGTTGCTTTCACCAGACGTCGTGTCACCCCGGCGGGCGAGCATTAGGCCAGAAATAATAGCGGGAGTCTCCATCAGCGCCAGAACGGCAACCATATATCCTGCTGGGCTTAAGCCTTCGCCCGTTAGCAATTCTATTGCGGTTACAAAGGTAACAACGCTGACAGACCCATAATGCGCCGCAACCGCGCCTGCGTCGACTTTCGACAATTTGCCGATGCTGCGCAAAAATGCAAAAGCAATAACAGGTAAAAGGAAGCTTAAAGCAAGGCCTGCTGCGGCGGCAACCATGACGTTGGCGGTGATGCCGCTCTCGGATACCTCAACCCCGCCTTTTAAACCAATGGCTGCCATCAAATAGATGGACATTGCCTTCGCGAATGCCTCGGGAATAGTAAGGTCGGATTTGAGCGCAGCGGCAACAAAACCAAGTACAAAAAACAGGATCACCGGCGAAGTGAGGGTATCAACGATCATCTTTGCACCTTTGCGGATTTTGCAACCCATAGCAGGCAAGTTGCAGTTGGCAAGATGGCGCGCCCCGTCTATTCGGGCATTATGAACGCTCCGATAAATATGACCGATCGTCCAATGAGGGAACGCAAACCTGACTGGATCAGGGTTAAAGCGCCGACGGGTACCGAGTTTAATGAAACGCGCCGTTTGATGCGTGATCTCAATTTAAACACGGTATGCGAAGAAGCTGCATGCCCCAATATCGGTGAATGCTGGACCAAGAAACACGCCACGGTGATGATCCTTGGTGATGTGTGCACAAGGGCTTGCGCTTTTTGTAATGTGAAAACTGGCATGCCGCGGGCGGTTGACCCGCTTGAGCCCGAGCATGTGGCGATTGCGGCGGCCAAGATGGGGCTAGAGCATATTGTGATTACATCGGTGGATCGCGACGATTTGCCAGATGGCGGCGCAAGCCAATTTGTGAAAGTGATTGAGGCTTTACGGCGCAACACGCCTAACACCACAATCGAAATACTGACGCCCGATTTTCGTAACAAGGCGCAGGCGGCGATTGAAGCGATCGTTACCGCGCGTCCGGATGTGTTTAATCACAATCTGGAGACTGTGCCGCGCCTATACCCAACTATTCGGCCCGGCGCGCGTTATTATGCCTCGCTCCGTTTGCTGGAAACGGTGAAGCGACATGATCCGTCGATTTTTACGAAGTCGGGCGTGATGCTTGGGCTTGGGGAAGAGCGGATGGAGGTGCATCAGGTGATGGACGACATGCGCAGCGCGGACATCGATTTCCTGACGATGGGGCAATATCTGCAGCCAACGCCCAAGCATGCTAAGGTCATGGACTTTGTGACACCAGGCGCGTTTGACGCTTATGCCGCCATTGCACGTGCCAAGGGCTTTCTTTTGGTTGCGGCGAGCCCGTTGACGCGGTCCAGCTACCATGCGGGTGATGATTTCGCTAAGATGCGCGATGCACGTGCGGCGCAACTTGCTAAGGCGCGCTAAGGCTCCAACGCACAATGCCGCACCATCACGAACGCCGCAGCTTACCGCATAACGCCGCGCAAATGTATGATTTGGTGGCTGACGTGCGCCTTTATCCGGAATTTTTGCCGTGGGTGAGCGCTATTCGCATCCGGAAGGATGAAGAATGCGAAATGCTTGCGGACATGATTGTCGGATTTAAATCACTTCGAGAAACGTTCAGCAGTCGCGTGGTGAAGACGCCTAAGTCATCGATCATCGTTGATTATCTCGATGGCCCCATGAAGCATTTGCACAATGCTTGGTCGTTTGAAGATGTCGAAGGTGGCGGTTCGATTGTTGAATTTACCGTCGATTTTTCTTTTCGTAACCGCGTTTTTGAGGCGCTCGCCGGTCAGTTTTTTGATTCCGCACTGCGCAAGATGACTACGGCATTTGTTGAACGTGCTGACGCGCTTTATGGCGCGGGAGGAAGCAATAACTCCAAGGCATGAAGCGTTGCAAAGGCGCGGATATCAGCACGGCTTTTGTCTGCGCCAAAAGATTTTTGGTCACCCATAACCTCTTCCGGGTTTTGCCCTTTGACCGCAACGGCAAAAACCACGGTGCCAACGGGTTTACTGGGGCTACCGCCATCGGGACCAGCCACACCGCTAATCGCAACGGCGATATCTGCGCCGCTTTTCTTTAACGCGCCTTGCGCCATGGCCCATGCAACACCAACAGACACCGCGCCAAATGCATCGATGATGTCCTCATTGACGCCTAAGAGCTTAATCTTCGCGTCATTGCTATAGGTTACAAAGCCATAGCCAAGAACCGCGCTGCTCCCCGGAACTTCGGTGATCGCGGCGGAGACAAGGCCGCCAGTGCAGCTTTCCGCAACCGCTACCATTCGGCCCGCTGCCTTATTCTCGGCAACAACGCGCGCAGCCAGTTTCGCAATCTCGGCGGGTAAAACGGTGTCCATATTCAGATTTTCTCAAAAGTTGCGGTCGCTTGCGCGGCGATGCCTTCGCCCCGGCCAGTAAAACCAAGCATTTCGGTCGTTGTTGCCTTTACTGATATCCGATCCACATCAACAGACATAATTTCTGCAAGTCGTTCGCGCATCTTTCCGCGATATGGTCCGACTTTGGGCTGTTCACAGATGATAGTGATATCGGCATTTGACAGTTCAAATCCGTCTGCGCGTGCCAGTTCGATAGCATGGGTTAGAAATCGATCTGAAGATGCGCCACGCCATTGTGGGTCGCTTGGCGGGAAGTGATCGCCAATATCGCCTTTGGCAATCGCCCCTAAAATGGCGTCGGTAAGTGCATGCATGGCAACATCTGCGTCACTATGGCCATCAAGGCCTCTGTCATGGGGTATCTGCACGCCGCACAGCCATAATTCGGCGCCCGGTACTAGGCGGTGGACGTCAAAACCATTTCCGCTTCGGTATGAGGACATATTGTTTCCTGCAAAATCGCTTGAGAAGGTAAATTTGTTGAGCGCTTCCGCGCCTGGTACGATGCGAACGTCGCGTCCCTGCGCCATGAGCATCCGCGCGTCGTCGGTTGGCTCTGGGCCCGCCCAAGACTGGTGGGCTGCGTATATATCCTGAAAGGCAAAAGCCTGCGGTGTTTGGATACGCCAAAGATTTTCGCGTTCGACGGTTTCGGATAAGCGATCCGTGCCGCGTGACAGGCTATCGACAACGGGCAAAGCGGGCACGGCACCAGGGGCGTGCAACAGCGCGTCCAATAAGTCTTCAATGACTTTGGTTGGCAGGAACGGTCGTGCCGCGTCGTGAATGAGAACCTGATCGATAGCCGCATGTGCCGCAATCGCAACCAATCCCAAATGCACACTTTCTCGTCGCGTTGCGCCGCCTTGAACAAAAATCGGTTCTTTAAGGCCTGTCAGCGCCGCTGCTGCTTCGGTTTCTTGCCCTGCACCAATAGCGACATAGACTTGATCGATATCAGGGTGCGCCGACAATGCGGCATAACTGTGCCACAACATGGGTTTGCCGCGTACAAGGCGAAACTGTTTTGGCTGCGCGCCGCCTACGCGGCTACCTGAGCCAGCGGCGACGATAAGTGCAACGGTGGTTGGACGAGATGCCATTTGCGCGCTCTAGCGACAGCAGACTTGCCCGCCAAGCTGAAAGCGGGTATCGGCCTGCCTAAATTTTAGGCAGTATTTGAAGATGCAACTTAAACCTATCCATATCGGCGACATCAAAATCGATTGTCCTGTTATATTGGCGCCGATGACGGGCGTTACGGACATGCCGTTCCGAAAGATTGTGCGTGAATTTGGTTCCGGCCTGAACGTGACGGAGATGATCGCCAGCCAAGCGATGATCCGTGAGACGCGGCAAAGCATTCAAAAATGCGAATGGGACGCTATTGAAGAGCCGGTATCGATGCAGCTTGCCGGTTGCACGCCCTATGAAATGGGCGAGGCGGCAAAGTTGAATGAAGAGCGCGGGGCAGCGATCATCGACATTAACATGGGGTGTCCGGTGAAAAAAGTTGTCAATGGCGACGCGGGCTCTGCGTTGATGCGCGATTTGCCTTTGGCCGCCAGCTTGATCGCGGCAACGGTGAAGGCGGTGTCGGTGCCCGTGACCGTCAAAATGCGCATGGGATGGGACCACAATAGCCTAAATGCACCAGAACTTGCGCGCATTGCAGAAGATTTGGGTGCAAAAATGATCACCGTGCACGGCCGCACACGGAACCAGATGTACAAGGGCTCTGCGGACTGGGCATTTGTGCGCAAAGTGAAGGATGCAGTATCATTGCCCGTGATTGTAAATGGCGACATTTGCAGTATTGAAGATGCGCAAACTGCTTTGGCGCAAAGTGGTGCAGATGGCGTGATGGTTGGCCGCGGCGCCTATGGAAAGCCCTGGTTGCTTGGCCAGATGATGCACTGGTTCCGTACAGGGCAGACCATCGACGATCCGAATATCGATACCCAATTTCACCTTATCATGAACCATTATCGCGCGATGCTTGACCATTATGGCAATGACGTCGGGGTGCGCATCGCGCGCAAGCATGTTGGCTGGTATACCAAGGGGTTGAATGGTTCTGCAGAGTTCAGAAACTTTATGAACCGTATTGACGATCCAAAGGTCGTAATGGACGAATTGACGCGCTTTTATGAGCCGTTTCTAATTAAATCGGCCGCCTGATCCATGCCACCGGCCATGTATCGCCCGGATTATGGCCAAATGCTGGCGAGCCTGTCGGTTCCTGTACTGCTGATTTCGCCTGAACATATCATCGCCTACGCCAATGACGCGAGTGAGGCCTTTTTTGGTCGAAGCCGACGGCGGCTAGAAGGGCAACGCGTCGATGAAACGCTTGTTTTTCAAAGCGATCGGATGAATGCCGCATTATTGGCCGCTGACAGCGATATTTCGGCGCAGGATATGGAGCTTAAAACGCCCCATGGCATCATCACAGTCGATGTAAATCTCGCATCGATATCCAAGGAGCCGGAATGGCGAATCGCTGTCATATCACCCCGCAATGGCGGTCGTGAGCATATCGGTGATCAGCGCGACGGAGGGCAGCAGCAAGCCATGGGCGCGCCTGCGATATTGGGGCATGAGATAAAAAACCCATTGGCCGGAATTAAAGGTGCCGCGCAGTTATTGGCCAGGATTGTCGATGAAAAAAATCGCGCATTGACGGAATTGATTGTCAACGAGGTCAACCGCATTGCGCGGTTGTTGGACCAAATGCAAAAGCTTGGGCGTTCGGAGCCGGCCGAGCTGGCTCCAGCCAATATCCACTTGCTGATTGAGCGCGCCATTCGATCTTTACGTGCCGCGAACCGTGCTATGCCCGAAATTTCTATCAATTATGACCCGTCCTTGCCGGATGTGCTGATTGATGCTGACGGAATGGTGCAGATACTGATTAACCTTCTGCAGAATGCGACAGACGCGCTGCAAGGACGAATGGACGGCGTTATAGGCATTTCAACGCGTTATGTGATGAGCGGTGCTCTGCGCGACGCTGATCTTGATCGGCGGTCGATTAAGCTTCCGGTTGAAATTGCTATTTCGGACAATGGCCCCGGTGTTCCCGACCATATTGCCGACGAATTATTCTCGCCCTTTGTGACGACAAAGCGCGATGGACAAGGGCTTGGCCTCGCCATTGTACGCAAGCTCGTGCAGCAGATGAATAGCCGCGTGATGTTCGAGCGCGACGCGGTACAGGGGCAAACGACGTTCCGGCTGTTGTTGCCGGTTGCATCAGGGAAAACGAACGCATGACACCGCCACGGGTACTCATTGTTGAGGACGACGCATCCATCGGTC
>Ga0208022_1000049_pt1 | contig 54995 bp, 79 predicted proteins | sample ColrivemetaGS747_FD_187622 | JGI IMG/M metagenome (GOLD analysis project Ga0208022, IMG submission 187622) | Estuarine microbial communities from the Columbia River estuary - Freshwater metaG S.747 (SPAdes) (version 2) | ecosystem: Environmental > Aquatic > Marine > Intertidal zone > Estuary ...
TGCCTACCCAATCAGACTACCCCACCATAATTATTGACGGGGCTACCCCGTCATCACTCGTAAACTCGTTATATTATGGCACAATTATCAATTGCAATGCTTACAGAGCAAGCATTGGGTCAGTTAGACAAACTGACTTTCAACCTTGCCAACGCTGAATGCAGAGCATCAGCTAATGGCAATGTAGGTTTTAAAGTTAAAACCGACCAAGGGAAGGTTATCACCTTCTGGACTTCTACGGCTGACGCAACCGTAAAAGCCCTTGATGACGCTGGAAACTTCCAGGTCATTCCAGGCACCGGTTTGGCGGAAGAGAAACTTCCTGACGGTACCACTGCTTACGGGTTGATTGATAAATCATCAACAGGCCGTAACAGTTTCTGGAAGTAACCTTCCAGATGAGAGAAGACTATATGTCTTCTCTCTTTTTTTCTGTTACGTAACGTTTAACACGCAGTAGTTTGTAGACAATCTTATAGATTGCATAGTACTTTTCTCTCATAACTAATTGATTGTGAGAGAGTTAGTGTGTTACAGAAAGACAGGTGCGTATTTCTTAATGTATTTTCTATGCCATATATTCCAATTTTGCAGCGGATAATATGGCTATAACTAGCAGGTGTTAAGGCTAGTGCGTTCTATAAATACAGTTCTAATCTAAGTAAGACAGATAGACAAGCAAATGATATACCACATACACTGTGTTATATAGCTTGGAGTTCCTGATTGTACAAACGTAGATAGATTAGTATTGTATATATAGAGGTCACCTAAAAATCTATTATTATGATTATTTTACTTGGTTCTAATTACGACGGGGTTACAGACGTATACCATTTTTACTATCACAACAGTGAAACTAATTGGTATTATGAGATGGCCTGTAGAAACTCATTTGGTACAGCTGATATGAATTCACGTACTAAAGATATATCAATGGAAGAATTTAAACAACTAGCAGGTGATAGACTTGCTTAGTGTTTACATTTAGCTAAAGTAAAAACACTACACATCTACAGGGACTATCCTTGATTATCCCCTGGTGTAGACCTTTAAGCAGTAAATCAAGCTATGTTGCTTATTGGACTTTTTCTTATTAACTCCTCTGAGGGAGTATAAACCGTGTTAGGCTCAGAGCGTCCGTAGTATATCTACGGGGTCACCAAAAATCATTAAACATGAAAAACATCATTAACTACGTTTGTAGCATCTCTGCCTCTCTGTTGATACTTATCTTCTTAGAAGGACTATTAACGAGAGGTATGGCCTTTAAATTTGAATTGTACGGTATTATAGCTTGGGTAGCCCAAGTAGTAATTACCATTTTCTTCATTTCTCTTGCTATTCTAATCACTCAATCTGATTTAGAAGACAAAAAACGCAAGACTAGATCATTTTAAACACTTTCAGGGAGCTCACCAGTGAGCTATAATCATAGTATAGTTTAGTTTATTATACTATGACTAGGGGTCATACATGAGCTCCCTGAATCTATTACATCATCATTTAATCATAATTACACTTATGAAACAAGTTATCACTAGGGATATGCTTCCAAAAATAAAAGCACCCAAATTTAAAGTGGCAGGGTTTATTCTCAATGAGTATGAGTTAAGATGCCTAATGCTTGAAACAGCAAAAAACAACATTCAAAGCGGTATTTCCGTTATTGATATGCAAAGCAATCAAAAGGCTTTTATACAAAAAGACGGCAGTTTAACTCAATACATTGGAGAATCATTAAAAATTAATGGCAAATTAGGCTTAGAATTACTTCAACACAGAGTAAGTAAACTTAACGAACTAGCACAAATGTTAGATATAAGTCCTATTGAACTCCTTAAAACAGTTAATAAACTGTCTACCGTTGTAAAGTTAGAAGGACTAGAAATGATTAGCAAGTCTGTAATGGAAACAGTAGCAATTAAAAATAAGAAAAACAAAATTTAAATCATTTTACACCATGATACGCAAAAAAAACTTAGTCTTCAGGACTTACAACCAATTCACAGAATGGTACTTAAAAATGTCTAGAAAGTTCATTAAACTTAAACTTATATACTTAAAACTATTTAGATCAAGTACTTATATAGCTGTTACTATCAGCTATTAATATATTCTGTAATTGTAATTAAACATTAGTTTCCCCCAAACTAAGTAATGACTATGAGCCATTCCCACGCCAAAAGATCACATATTGTGACTGATAGTAACATCAGATAGGAGTGTAGGGTGTTGCAGGGCTCTGGTCATTTATTAAAGTGCACAATAGATATAACAGTATGGGAATCCATCCCTACTAACACAGCTAGCGGACTGTTATACTATGTGCATAATCCATCTATTCCATAAAAACATTATGTAGATGGTGACCCGGAGACTGAAATATGTCAATGGGTGCCATTTATTAAAACCCTTTCATTTTATCACCAATCAATTCATAAAACATGAAAACTTTCTCAATTAGTGCTCCATGGGACACTAAATCAATTGTCGTTAGAGTAGAACTAGGTAAATACGCTAACGGTAGAACTAGAATCAATCTTATAGATGATTCTGACAACGAGCCATATTGTACGGCTACAACTAACCTTCCTGATGTCTTATTACTAGACAATGAAGTCTTTATCAAAGACTATTCAGAGAACGAAGGCGTATTAGACTTCTTAACTACGAACAACATCGTAATTGCTACAAACAAATGGGCAACCAGTGGTTTTGTAGATGTACAGGTGTGCACTCTCAATCCTGAATCAGAATGGGGAATGATTCCTAATCTTTATTCAGATGAAGAACCAGAGTATGACAGTGCTGGCTTTTCTGTATCTGATAGAACTGTAAATCAAGAATTTACAGCTACATTAGAACAAGATGAGCAAAGATATGATGATAAGCATAACACAATGCCACCTCCACCACTTGAAATAGATATGGTGACAGGTAAATGCATGTGGCTTATCAAAGATTATAAAATATGGGCTAATACATATGAAGAAGCTGTAAAGCATCTTGATGTGATTGAATCATTTTAAATCATTAACATGAAAAAAGCATTAGAAGTATTATTTGGTATTAGAGAGCCTAAAAAGCTCTCTAAACCAATTGAACTATCATTTTCTACATTAATTCCTATTAGTAGGCCAGGTATGGGAGAATGGTTCAAAAGATATAACGTGGGCATATTGTCTGATAGACAATCAACTAATGTCCAAATTAGAATGGGTAACATCATTAAGTATGTTGATCTACATTCTATAAGAAATTTTTAATAGGACTTGGACCGGTTCTACTTCACTGAACTAGCAGTTTGCAGGCTAATCTTTAAAACCTGCAATTTTTATTTTAGGTAACAATAATTAATTAATTCATAATCAATCATTTATGAAAAAGCAATCAGATGCTTCAATTCTAAAGACAATAATGCCTTTAGAAATCTTACGTAAAGACTCCAATAAGAGTCTTGGTATTTTAAACATGGTCAATAGACCAATTGTACCCTCACATGTCACCTCTGTAGCTACATCAATTGAGAAAATAGGTCTTATACGACCTGTTGTTGTAGCTAATCTAGACTTAAAAGAGTTTAAAGGAGAATATATTATAGACGGACAGCATTTGTTTAATGCTTGTATGAGACTAAACAAACATGTTCCTTATGTAAAAATAGACATAAACTCGGAAGAAGAACTAATAGACATATTAGCCAGTCTTAACAATTCATCTAAAGCATGGACATTAAAAGACTATGTACAATCATGGGCATACATACGCTCAGATTTTAGAAAATTAGCTAAATATCGTCAAACATATGATTTAGAATTAGTAGCAATTGCAGGTATTCTGCATAAGTCTCCTAATATATTTCATTGTATGAACTTAATTAAGAAAGGTGAGCTGGTAATTAAAAACGAAGCGGTAGCTGTCAAGGTGATGGAGTATACTAATGATCTATTAGGTGTATTCTACAAGTTTGATAGAAAAAACGCTAGAAAGTTAGTTAATGCATATGTACAGTATGTAACAAACACTCATGATTCTTATAATCATAAAAAATTCTTAAATAACATTAACAAGCAGAAAAGTAAATTAGAACTGTTATTGGCTAATCCCGATGATGTAACTGATTTCTTTAATAAAATGTCTTAATGTTATTAAACTCGGTGAGACTAGCATGTGCTAGTATGGGTACTCTCTTACCCGAACCATAGATGCAAGACTGATCAACTATGAGATGCTGCAGATGAAAACTGGACGTTCTTAACTGAACTAGTAAGATGGCTGCCGTGATGGGGGCATACCAAAGAGACTACTGCATTAGCTAACGCTTCATAAGCCAGCACCGTTTTGAGTAGTATTGACTGAACCTGACAGCACAGCTGTTCAGATGTAGGGAACTTCAACACAATCAGTACGTTAAGCTGATTATTTTTATTAATCATTCATTAAATATAAAAACCATGTCAAAAAAATTGACACCAACTATTGCCAAAGCATTGGCAGAGAAAGTACGAGCTGAACTAGTAGTTCGTCACAAAGGAAGCACTGAAACCATTACCAAAAAGGTTGAGTCTTCTAAACTCTATAAAGAGTTAATACTAACCATCAAGAAAATTGATGAGCTTGACGAGAAAAAACAAGTTCTTAGAAAAGAAATAGAGGAGAATTTATCTACAAAAATGTATGATGTAGGTGTATCAGCTTATCACTCTACACCACATATATCTGTCAACTATCGTTCTGCATTCTCAGTGGAGAGTATTAAAGATATGATCTTGATAGAAGACTATATGTCTGAAGACGCAAAAACTCCAGAAGAGTTTGTCAAATTTATTGCTGATAAATTATCTAAATAGCAATTATATGACAATTGAACAACTGAATAGGCTGCTAAATGCAGCTTGTGAAATCATTACAGCATTAGAAGAGCATGCTGATGAATCATTAAAAGAAGATATTGATGCTTTCTTTAATGAAATTAAATATTCTGATGATATAAAAGACGAAATTGATCATTATGAATTGGGTGGTGAAGCATAAGTAATTAATAACAATTTAAAAACAATTTACCGTGAGTAAAAAATTAATCAAAGGTGTACAAACAGCATTTGTTGCTGACATCAAAGCAGGAGTAAAAACAGAAGTATTAGTAAGTAAATATGGCTTTCCTAATAGAGGCAAGTTATATCAAACTATGTACTATTTAAGAAAAACAGGTGTATTACCTAAAAGAAAGCATAAAACAGCTAAGAAAGTTGTTAAGCCTGTAATGACACAAACTAAAACTGTAGACAATACAGCGTCTATAAACAATTTTAGAACTGTGTTTTTCCAAGACTTTTCTGTGCAGATTCATAAGAAAGCTAATTCAAGAGTGGTATTGGATGAGAACAACAACGTCCATATTTTAAACAACTAAAAGTTAACCGTATGTTATTTAAACAACGAGGATTTAACCACGAAGAAGAGATCTTTCATAGAGCTCTTAGCATAAGTGATGACGTTAAAAACATAGTAAGAGAGAAAATATTCTTCTCATGTTTTTGTAACGGATTACAAGCTATGGACTTGTTTGAAGACATAAATGACGCTCCAAGATCATTGTCTACAGTGACAGGTGATCTAGAAAAGTGTTTAGAAATGACTGATGGTCATGAAGAATATGAATATGCTTTACTGTGTTTCACTATGTATCAGAGACTTACTAAACCTATTTTAGCAGATTATAAAATGCAGAATAGTACAGATCCTGAAGATAGAGAAGCTAGATTAAAACATAGAATTATAGAAGCTATTATGGAATTAAAGCGTGAAGCTGATAGAGCTGAGTCTGATGAAGACAGTGATTATCCTGATGAAGAAAAGGGACCATTTGCTGTTAATCAAGAAAGAATGCTGACACGTTTAACATACATAAAAAAATCTAAGTATAACTTCAATACATATATGAATTTGATGAGAGGTGTTAAAAGCACTAAATCAGATTTTGATATAGATGGAATGTTAGGAAATATAATGAAAGGTGATGATTAGTAAATAAGTAAAAGAGGGGGGCAGCAATGCCTCCTTTTTTTATTACATTTGCTTCCCTTCATTTACAAAACACACACATGTCACAACTTATCAACTATAGATTAAAAAATGGCTTTGGACAAGTTAGTAACAATATCATGAGAGATCCTGAAGTTTCTTTGCAAGAAAAGGCAGTTTATTCTTATCTTTGTACTTACTCAGATGCCATTACTAATCAGACATATGTTGGTATAGCTAAAATGGCAGATGAATGTGGAGTGTCTCAATCAACTATTAAAAGAATATTAAATAGTCTTGAGAGTAAAAGAATAATAGTAAGAGTAACTCGTGGTAGTGGATTAACATCGTTTACAAACATATTAAAATAAAAGCTTTAATAGCAGCGGGCCAGGCTCAGATAAGCAGGTATTAGTACGCTATTTATATGTATAACTCCTGAGCCCCAGCTAACTTATAATTGTAATCACACTGAGCGTCTCCTCATTATAGCTGTGATGTATGTTGTTATTGAGTAATGACCAACAACAATTAAACTTATTAACTGATTATAGAAGACTCGTAAGACCCTGCGGGCTAGGTCAGCTATAATGGTTAAAAATAAAGATCTGATCCTAAGTGCCTATCATTAGTTCTTGTCTCGTTCGTCAAACAGTTCCGTCATTTAGTAGTACGACATGTGTATTGAGCTCCGTCAAACGAAAGATGGTCATACCTAGTAGCATTACGTAATAGTACAAAAGTAGTCCTTGAGATAGATCTTTTTTAAAATATTACCAAGTTGAAGTCAGTGGCAATAAAACCGGCCACGTGAACTGTCCTCTTAGTATTGCACTGTAGAGAGCCACGATAAAACCGGATACTTGGGAGCAGTTGATGAAATGCACGTCTGGAAGCTGTTAAACATAAGAACCTGAACAGATAAACCAGAATAATACATACAGTAAGAATTCCAGGTCTGACTGTAAAGTAATCAATGATTTAGAAGTGGTGGAGTTTTTAATAGATCTCCACTACTTCTTTTTTATAATGGGGCCGTATTGGTTTTGACAGATATGAGGAAGGTAGTATCACATGTAAGCCTTGGAACAGGTAAACAAGTTCTAAACAATAACCGTAAAGAGTCAATCTGAGCGTGTTGCAGAAGGTGAAGCTATCTTAGCTTCTATCTTTGCTTCTGAGTATGCATTAGCAGCTTAGGCAACTGGGTGGTAACAACCTGGAAACAGAAAGTTACAAATGTTTTCTCTGTTATGTCAAAACAGAGTGGTGGATGGTAAGCAGAACCTGCGTACCCCAATTTACTGATCAAGATGAAGCTTCGGACTGTAGTAAATACGCAAGCTTGAAACATAGGAAACGCTACAGCAAATTCCTATATCAAATAGATCTAAGCATGTAAGAACGGTATTATTGTCACGTATTTGGACAGGGGTTCAACTCCCCTCGGCTCCACACATTAAAAACAACATTATGAGAGGTAGTAAATATCCTTATTATAAACAAAAAAACAACCATATGCAAGATGTAGTATTCAAAGTGTATCAAGTATTTTATACTAAACCTGCTAAGAAAAGAAGAAAAGCATTAAGTATTATGCTTAAATGGTGCTTTAAAGAATACATTAAGACTTTTAAAAAGGAAGAAATTCCATTAAATGTAATGACAAATGAGATCGTTAAGCTTGATGATTAAATACTTTATGCTTTTTACTATAGCATATATAGCCTTGTGGATACTGGCCATATTACAATTAATAAATGAAGCTTTTGTTTCTTTAATAAATAAATTAAAAAATATATGGACCAAGAACTAGACCCAATAAATCATGGGCACTATATAGAGTTGATAGACAGAGTACATGTAATGGCTTCTAACATAGAAGATCATTTAATTAATCACCGCTTGACAGCTGATGTAGCAGAATTAAAAGATCATTTTGAGAAAGCTCAAGAGTCTCTTATGAATGCATACCAACTAATAGGTAATATAATGCCAGATAATGACAGAGTATACTAAACTACCCATACCTAAAGATACGGCATGGGATACAGCAAGATTTAAATGGGGTAGATATATCCATTGGCGTATTAGATACTTCTTTCAAGGAGTATGGAATATAATACGATGGATGCCAACTATCTTTCATGATAAAGATTGGGATGATTATTACATTACTAAGATGCTACAAAAGAAACTTGAGTTTCATAGAGCTCATCTAGTATCAGAGAATAGACATGTAAATATAGATAGAGATAACTACTGGATGACAGTGGTACTTAATCTTTTAGAACGTAAACATACAGAATACTATCAAATGGAACGTTATGACTATATGGTACATGGCCCAGAACTATTTGATGATTTAATATCAGACACTCTTGATGAGTATATAGCTAAATATGGTAGTGCTAAACGTGCAGCTATTAAAAAGTATGCTAAAAATAACCCACGTCTTAATGATAAGGAATCTATATCATTTTATATGTGTACTATACGTCAACAGAAAGCTGATGATCTAATATTTGAGATTCTTAAAAGACATTCTGCCGAATGGTGGGATTAAATTTATAAATTATGACAGAAGAACAATATATAGAACTAAAAGATAAATACCTTACAAATATTAAAAGGTATATGATACAAGAAGGAGGACTATTCTCTCACATCAGCGTATTTGCTGAAAAGTTAGGATATGATGAAGATGATGATCAAGAAACTAAAAATGCTATTATTCATATTCCTCTACCTACAAAGATTGCTAACTCAGATGAAGGCAAAGAGTACTTTGTTACCAAAATGATACCTGATATAGCTAGTTCATTAAAAGAAGGTTTTACAACAACAGGTGTAGCCTGGGCTTCCGAAGCTTGGTTAAGATCTTCTCATATAGATGATAAACAACCAGAGAACTGGAAAGATATGCCTATAAAAAAAGAGGTGTTAATGGTATCTATGGAGTCTGCATTTGGTAATGAAACCAGTGTCTACGAAATAGTACGTAATGGAATGAAGGTAACCGAGGAAGGGTTATCTGACACAATTGAATTAATTAAGGACGAAGAGCTTAGTGGTGAAAACCTCAATTTTGAAGGTAGATTCACCGGCCTTTATAAAAAATTTATATAATGATTAAATGGATTAAGGACTTATTTAAATCAACAAGAGTTAAAGAACTTGAACAGCATATTTCTGTTTTAGAAAGAGAACTTTTAAAAAGACAGGAAGATATTAATAAAACCAATGCTTATTGGAAAAGAAAGATGCATAACCTAAAAAAGAGAGAGGATTAGTATATTATAGCTCTATTATCCAACCTATTAGTAATCAAGTGATTGTAAATTGAGCTTTAGTAAGTAGTTTTATAGCAAATAATACTATAACTATGATTTATCAATTACCAAACGGAAAGGTAATAGAGATAAGTACAGAACAATATTTTGAGATGTCCGATGAAGAGTTTGAATATTTAGTAGCTTATAACTATGGTGAGATTGTTGAAAATCCATGGTTTGGCTCAGTGATAAGTAAAGCAGATAATTCTAAAGAAGATGTTACAGAGACTGTTCCTGACTTAACAGATATCCCCTTATCAGAAAAACTTGTTAATCCTGATCTTGATATGCAAAGAGAAGAAGAATAGAACAATTTTAATTATTACACACGTCCCCTAGGTTTATAATCTAGGGGATTTTTTTTTATTTTTAAATATAACAAACATGAGCAGCGTAAAAGTGGTAGCAGATGAAAACCAAAATGTCCTTTTCATCTCAGAAAACAATCCAGAGTATGGATGGATCTTTGTAGAGCAAATTGCTACACAAATTGAAAACGGTTGGTTAAGAAATGTAAGACGTAAAGCCCGTATTATGGGTAAAGTGTCTGACTTACAAGAATTAGGTTACACTACAGATAGTGATTTACCTGGAAAGATCATTGTAAAAGAATCTTTCACTCCATTTAATTTAGAGAACCCAGATCGTGATCTTAAGATTGCTGGTAGCACTGGAATTATATGCAGAGTAGATGATCAAGCAATATATAGACAAACTTTTTACACGTCAAATGAGAACTTACAAGATGAATTAATTTCTCATACTAATACGTTAGAAATCAAAGAGGTTATGAACGCTCAAAAAGCTATTAACTCATTGAATATCAGTAAAGTATCAACTTCAGTAGAATTATAATTTAATAGAAAAAGGGCTAGGTAATCTAGTCCTTTTTTCTTATATTTACTAATCACATAATACATCATAACATGTACAATCATCACAAAACCGTATCTGCTAACTCTAGAGGAATCATTATTTCTTTCAGAGATATCAACAAACATAAGTTTATGGCTTATGACAACCAGTACGTAAATGACCTTCAATTAAAAGGTAGATCAAAATACCAGCAAATTGAACCACCAGTGTTTAACTTTAAACAACAACAGATTTATTCTGAAGCTGTGTATGGTCTTAACATATTTACTAAAGAAGATTTACAAAAAATGCCGGCTACTAAAAAGTCAGCAATCCTTAATCATTTTAATAAAGTGCAAAGGTTTTTAAATGCATGGAAACAAGAGATAGTTAGTATCAAAGTTGATTCTTTTCTATTAAAGCTATTTCCACGATCATCTGTTATAAAACACATGGTTGAAATTAAAGGGTCAGACGACACTTTAAAAGATAAACATTCATTTAAAGAACTTGGCATTAGTAAAAAGATGATAGCTAACAAGCTAATAGAAGCTAGATTATTACCAAAAGAATTTTTTAAACTCACGTAAACTTATGCAAAATATATTTGTAACAGAAAATGACGTTCAGCTTGTATTAGTGCCTGAAAATGAATTAGATAGACTATTAATCAATAAACTACTAGATAATGGTCCAGTAGAAATTATTAGAGTTAGTCAACCTATAGGCGTTATGGGACAATCTATACAAGATGGTGTTATTATTAAAAGAAAAGTAATGTTAGATGATTCAAGCAAAGCTTAAAACATGTGCAGGTTGTAATGAGCCTAAACACATTTGGAAATCAGATGGCAAAGATAAATACTGTAAGGAGTGCTGGTATAAAGTCCAGCCTCCAAAAGGTATGCCTAAGCAAACCAAAAAACCTAATCCCATTAGTGTAAAAATGAAACAAACAGTAGATGAGTATTCTAAGCTTAGAAACTTATTTATGATAGCTAATCCCAGTTGTAAAGCTGCGTTAGTAGGCTGTACAATAATTGCTACAGATGTTCATCATAAAACAGGACGTGGAGAAAATCATTTAAAAGTCAGCACTTGGCTTCCAGTGTGCAGATCATGCCACTGTTGGATTGAGGAAAATCCTAATGAAGCTAAAGAACTTGGCTATTCAGAAAATCGTTTAAATTAAATTTTATGCAAAATTGCCCAAAATGTTCACAAGAAGGTAAATTTCTAACAAGCCCGTTTCAAGTAGTTGGTAAAACTTATTACAAAATTGACAAAGATACTTTTTTGTGTTACAGACACTGGTATCAATCAAAAAAACGTAAATATCAGATTTCAGGAGACTATTATTCTATTATAAGAGAAATAAACAAACCTGAATATTTACAAGAGAACTATCTAAAATAAAACTAGTTTATGGAAAAAACATGGGATGAAATTAGAGACAGCTACAGAATGGCAGCAGTCCATTTTGCTAACAGATACAACGAGCAAGTATCTGAACACATTATTGATGTTATGATATCAACAATGATGACTAAAGACAGCGTTTTACATGGCGGAAGCTTTGTACAAGCAGTAATTAACAACGATTTAAAGGATGCAATCAGTAGAGCTGATACAGAATGCCTTAAGCATTTAAGAATCATCACACTATGTGCAAACTTTTGTAACGTACAATATGAAATGAACTACTAATGAGTAAAAGAGAAATTATTCAACAGGAAGCCTTAGATATGGCTATTAAACACAAACGTTGTGGTCTTGGTATATCTATGGGTGTTGGTAAAACTCTTATAGGATTAAAATACATAGATCATTTCAGAAAAGATAATAAGCTTAGGGTGCTAGTAGTAGCCCCTAAACTTTCTATATTTGAATCATGGAAAGATGATGGAACTAAATTTGATATAAATGTAGATGATTTAGAATTTACTACATACTTATCACTTAATAAGTTTAACCCTAACAACTATGATTTAGTAGTGCTAGATGAGTGTCATAGTTTACTAGACTCTCATGAAATCTTTCTAGCTAACTACACTGGTAAAATATTAGGCCTTACAGGCACGCCTCCTAGATATACAAAATCAGAGAAGGGTCAGATGGTCTTTAAATATTGCCCAATAAGTTATAAATACATCACTGATGATGCTGTAGACGATGATATTCTTAATGACTATAGAATTATAGTACATAAAATGCCTATTGGTACAAGTAGTAATATGCTTGTACAATTAAAAGATAAACAGTTTTATACATCAGAGAAAAAAAACTATGAGTATTGGACTAAAAGAATAATGGATTCTCAATCTAAAAAGCAAGAGCAAATAGCTTCTGTAATGAGGATGAGAGCTTTAATGAATTTTAAAAGTAAAGAAGAGTATGCTAAACTTTTATTAAATGATATGGAAGACAAGTGTTTAGTATTTTGTAATACACAAGAACAAGCAGATAGAATCTGTAAACAGTCTTATCATTCTAATAACCCCGACTCTGAAGATAACCTACAAGAATTTAAAGATGGTAACATCTCTGAATTGTCATGTGTAATGCAGCTTAATGAAGGTGTAAACATACCTAATCTTAGAGCTGGAATAATTATGCATGCCTACGGTAATGAGCGTAAAGCTAATCAGCGTATTGGTAGACTCTTAAGACTTAACCCTGATGATACAGCGTATATACATATACTATGTTATTCAGGTACAGTGGACGAGCGTTGGGTGGCAGAAGCACTTAGAGATTTAGATCCTAGAAAAATTAAATACTTTGACGTAAACCTAGAAGATTATGAGTAATCACTTAACAGGAAAATTTATAAAGAAAGGAGGAAAACTAGACTTTAGTAGTTTAGCGTCATCTAAACAGTTTGAATTATTTGTATCAAGTGTACCTGAACATAGCATAGTGGAGTTTTTCTACGAAGTTACTCATGATGATGGTACGCTTCCTCAGCTAGCCAAGTTACATGTAATGCTAAAACAATTAGCAACACATATTGGTGAGACTGTAGAGAATATGAAACTACTAGTAAAAGATAGAGCTGGTCTATGCATAGCCAGAGAGGTTGCAGGTAAAGAATACTTCTTAGCAAAAAGCTTTGCAGAATGTTCTAAAGATGAACTATCCCTTGCTATACAAGCAGCAATAGAAATTAGCCACGAGGTAAACCATCCTCTAGTGTAGGAGCTTCTAGTTCTTCTTGAACAGTTAATCCTTTACTATGAGCTACCACTTCTAAGTGTCTTACAAAAAAAGATAGAAATGCAAAGTGTTCAATCCATTCTTCAGGATATTGATTCTTTAGAATAAGATCTTGAGCCTTAGTAATTTCTTCTTCAGTTTTACCTTCTATAACATATAGAAGTAGCTTTTGTAAGTTAATTAAAGTGTTACCTCCCACCTCAATAGGAAATGTAGTATCTCTTTTAATTGCTGTATAAGTATTAGCCATAGGTATATTTATTTATACAAAAATAATCAAATTTATGTTACAAACTGTGGATCTTGCAGATATAAAATGCAAATTAATAGAAAAATTGAAACCATCAGGTTGGTCAAGTAAGCTTAAAGGCTTTGTACAATCATCTGATTTTGATAAGATTTTACAGAATTTATATGATTTAAGAGAGGCAGGTAAAAGATTTACTCCTCCTCTAAAACAAGTTTTTAGAGCATTTGAAGAATGCCCCGTAGACAAACTACGTGTAATTATAATAGGACAAGATCCTTATCCTCAGCTAGGTGTAGCAGACGGGTTAGCTTTCTCATGTGGTAGCACAGAAAAACCTCAACCAAGTCTACGAAACATGTTTGAGGCCATAGAACAGACAGTATATCAAGAATTTCCTACTTATCAAGATCCAAATCTTACAAGATGGGCTAACCAAGGAGTGTTATTAATAAATAAAGCACTTACTTGTGAAGTTGATAAGGTGGGCTCTCACTATGATGTATGGAATGAGTTTTTAATGTATGTATTAGATATACTAAACTTTACAGACAGCGGTTTAATCTTTGTATTACTAGGTAAACCAGCACAAGAGTTAGAAAGTTTAATAGGACCTAATCACTACATTATTAAAGCTAGTCATCCTGCATCAGCAGCTTATACTAAAACAGTATGGGATTGCAAAGATCTTTTTAATCAGGTTAATGAGATTATTACAAAATGTAATGGTCCACAATTCACAATCAGTTGGTAATCAACTAAAAACAATTTTATGGCAATTCAAAAAGAAAACGTGTCAATTGATGTCCAAGACATCATTGAATTATTACACAGTGGTTACACTTGGTTTAAGAAAGATGATCTTGGCTACGGCTCTATTCAAGAGAAGTTTAACGCTCTAGATATTCATATTAAGACTATCCAGAAGCATCCTGAATTAGCAAATGTAGATACAATAGCTAAGGTATTTGTAATTACTAATAGAAATAAAACAGATAATGGATCAACAACCACCAATGACATTAGTGTCAAACGAGATGAGATCAATTTGGGGGGCTTACCTAAGACTGATGACAGGAATACAAGATCTACAGATACAAGCATCCTATCTCAAGTCAACAACGGAACTCCTGGAACTAGCACAGCAGAAAGTAGTGAACAAAATGATCTCTCAGCCTTTGCCAATCTCTAATCCTATGAAACCTTTAAGACCTAGTCCTACAATGAGTGCAACACAGTTTGCTGTAGGACGTCAATTAATAGGTAATGATAATAATATATGGGAAGTAACTGCTACATCAGCAGGTATACACAGATGGGTAAAAGCTAAATATGTTCAATCAGGTACTTTTCATCCTAGTGCATTTAACATACCTAGTACACAGATATCAAATATTAGCATTGACCCCAATGCTCAACAATCATTTAAATACAAACAAAATAACATGTCTAAAGTAAAATCTATTACAAAAAAATCTACTCAAGAAGTGAGAACAATTGACACCTCTTTAATTAATAAAGAAGAAGTGTTTAAAATGCTAGCATTAGCAGAAGCTACAGGCTTACCCTGCTTATTAGTAGGTGCACCAGGTGTTGCTAAAACTAAAACTATAATTGACTATGCTAAAGCATGGTTAAACAGAGACGGTAATATGACCGCAGAAGATTTTGCTAATAAAATCTACATACTAGAGACTGACGAAGGTACTAAAGCATCAGAGATTAAGGGTATGCCTGACTTAGGTAAGTTATTCACTGATAACAAGTATGAGCTTAACACTCCTATTGCTGATGCAGAGATTGTAATCATCAACGAGGTGGATAAAGCTAGCTCTGGTATCCGTAATGCTATGCTAGGTGTAATGAACGAGAAGTTCTTATTCAACGGTAAGCACAAGATCCCATGTAAGTGGAAGTTATTTGTAGCTACCTGTAATGAGATTCCTAAAGATGAGACAGGATCTCCTTTCTGGGACCGTTTTATGTTGAAGATGACTGTAAATCGTGTATCTGCAGGTGAATTAGCTAAATATTTTAGCAAAGGAGCTCGTAACTACAGAGAGAAGTTTTCTATTGGTGTACCTAATAAGCAAGAAATTGAGAGTTTAGAAGTACCGGCAAATAAATTAGAGAAATATCTTGAGGTGGGTTATCAGCATAGCTCAGATCGTACATTAACATTTGTACCTAGTCTGACTAAAGCAGTTAGTTACATTTGGGATATCAGTCTTGATAAAGCTCTTGTAAAAACAGCTCAGATTATGATCTCACAAAATGCAGGTTCAGAATTACAAAACAAGTTGATGAGTCCAGAAGTTAAGGCAGTTATGTCTAAGGTAGAGATGTTACATTCTCATAGCTCTAATGAGCAATTAGAACTAGCTATAGCTGAAATTGAAAGCTTAATCAATACTTATACATCTCGTGGTATTATGGATGAAGGTCAAGTAGACGAAATAGAATTATCTATGCAGTATATTTTACAAAATCACCCAGCTAGAGAAACTCAATTGACTGAAGATTTTGAAGCTATGATGTCTGAAGCAGAAGTATTTGCTGATGTAGCACTTCAAAATGGTTCTAGTAATCCTTTCTAGTATAATCTTTTAAATAAAGTAAAATGGCACTAAGAAGTCTCAGTACAGGAAAGCAGTATAAGAATGTTTATACTATCCTAGAGAAAGTAAAGAAAGGAGAAATACAGTCTCATTACAAGAACGATGATGGAGGATTATTTGGTAAGCTTAATTTTTATAAGAAATCAGATCTTATTAAACCTCACATGCATTATATAGATGAAAGAAGACTAGCCACTGTAGTAGATGCTCATCTTAATGACCAAAATAATACTACGGCATTCTATACTAAATTTAGTAGAAGTGTGGGATGTACAAGTTTACCAGAAGACAAAAAGCCTGATTGGCAAGCATTCCAAAAAAAGATGACAGAAACATATCAAAAGTTTCCTAAGCACTTAAAGAATGACATCTTTAAAATGTTTTATCATAAGATGGATAAACTAGATTTTGAAGAACGCACTGAAAGTAACTATACTCAGTATAAGTTTCTAGAGCGTTCTAATAATCCTGTAGGTAAGATCATGACTGAGACTAGTAGTCTTAAATCAGCCATATTTACCAGAAATCTAATGCATTATTACATTATGCAGATGACTATGATGGAATTTATAGATCCAGATGCTGCTAAACAATTAATGAGTGGTCTTAATGGTGAGTCAGACTTTGATAATCAAGGCATGGACGATCTTATAAATAAGATGTTAGATAGTAGACTATCTAAAAACATGCTAGATGATGCTATACAAGAAGCTCAGAATACATGTAAGGCTATGGATGAAGCTATACCACAAGATCTTCAAGATGAGATGTTTAATAACGTCAAAGATGGAGGAGCTAATGCAGGTAAACTAAGTCCAGATTACATTAATCAAGTGACTGCTAATATTAGGAGAATCAATCTATCTATGGGGTCTCTTAAAGACAAGATTAAGAAGTTAATGGATAAGTCCAAGAACTACTTTTCTGCTAAGAAAGAAACTATCCAAGAAGATTTATTCAACTCTGATAATTTAGCAGGCTTAGATGAATATGTATTCTTACATCCTCAATTGAGGAAGTTCATGATTGAAGACATTATGATTAAGGATAGTAAGTCTATAGGTAAGATTAACATCTATATAGACATATCTGGTTCAATGTCAGACACATGTGGAGTGGGAGATATAGATGGAACAAGAATAGATAAGCTAGACTTTTGTAAAGCATTTGCACTTAAGATGCAGGATTTAGGAATGTTGAATAAAATATATACATTCAATAATCATGTAAAAGAACTTAAGACAGATGTGTTTTCAATAGCTAATTTAACTACATGTGGCGGTACATCAATTAACACTGTGGTAGAGCATATTAAAAGACATGATGATAATGCACTAGTAATCACAGATGCTGAAGATGGATGCCATAGTTATTCAGAGAAAGCTTTCTTTATAGGTGTGAAAGGTGCAAACTTTAATCACTTTGATAAGAAGACTATACAGAAGTATTCTGAAAGCGGTCAAGTAGTAGTATTTGATGGTAACAGAATATTTAATGTTAACACAAAAGGTGGTATTACAAATTAATTTTTGAACCTACCACCATAAATAATAGCATAGGAACTTGGGGATTAGTTGAAAGACTAGTCCTCAATCCTATGTTTAATTTAAAACGCTTGGTAAAAGCGTAGTCACTAGATACACCAGTGATAAATCCCATATCTTGGGAAACCACAAAATCCTTAGTATCAAATAGATACACAACAGGACTCCCTGATACATATAGTTCAGGAGATAAGTTTAACCTCTTATTGACAGCAAAAGGTCTAGTATAAAATAAAAGAAGATTGTGCATTAGATTGTCTTTACTAAAAGACAAAGTGTAGTTGGCACCTGTAACACCCCATTTACCCATAGGGTAGATATAAGCATATGTTAAGAAACTAGAAACGTTTCCAAACATCACTGCTGTTGTAAAACCAAAGTTAGATATAGATTCTAACTTCCCAGCATTGAAATTCATTTTAGTATATCTAGAAGAGACAACAAACTGTTTTAGATTACTCCAAACCATACCACTTACGCCCCAGGAAGATGCTCCAGTCATAGAAGACTGAGATATTCCCCCGCTAAGTACTAACGCTATACTAGCGTCAACATTTTGACCTGCAGTTAAGTCAGAGTTAAATAAAATAGGATTCATCCTAGCCTGAGCTTTATTAGAGGATTTAGAATCCTTTTTACTGTCAGACTTTTTCTCTTCAGATTTCTTTTCAGACTTAGACTCTGATTTAGATTCAGACTTTTCTTCAGATTTAGACTCAGAACTACTTTCACTCTTAGATTCAGATTTAGACTCTGAAGATGAACTACTAGAACTTGACTCAGAACTTGATGATGAGCTACTGCTAGAACTAGCAGGTGCTGGAGCAGGGGCAGCAGCAGGTGCAGCAGGAGGAGGAGCGGCTGCTGCAGATGAGGCAGCGGCAGAAGCAGCTGAAGAAGCGGCACTAGAAGCCGCAGATGACGTTGCAGAGCTTACAGCAGCACTTACTGCAGCAGAGACAGCGTTGGCTGTAACTGTATTGCTAGTTTGTGCAGTTTGAGCAACAGAACAGGGAGATAATTTTCTATAGTCTTCATACACTTGATTAAGCCAAGCCTGAAATGCACCAGAAGATACATCAGCGGAAGTAAAAGTACGAGACTTATTATAAAAGACAATAGTAGTAATCCCATTGATAGGAATACTAAAAGTGCTAACGACTTTTGTACAAGGGTCAACAAAAGTTTGTATAAGAGTTTGATTATACGCATAAAAAGGTAGTAATACTACTAAAATTAGAGCAAATATAAACTTTTTCAATCACTTTAACTTGTTTAAGATGACTAGATTAGATTTGATTAAAGCTGCAGTTTTAACTCCAGACTTAACTGATCTCATAGCTCTTTTCTTTTTCTTAGCGTTTGCCATTGTAATTAAAATTTAAAACTGAAAATCTGTTCCTATCATAAATAGGATTGGGTTACTCTTTTTGTAGCCAACTGATTCACTTAATTTATCCCAAGTTGTATTATATCTGATATTAGTGTTTAATATAAATCTTTTAGTTATTTTCCAATCTACAGATGTACCGTAGTATAAGTCTAAATTGAAATCATTTAAGTACCCAAGATCAGATGCTGTTCCATCTTTAAATTGTTTGTAGATATCACTCATAGTAAATACTTGAGGTGATATATTTACTCTTTTTGTTTTAAATGTATATGTATACATAGCCATACCTCTGTAAGTAATTTGACTTGATGCCGGCATTGTTGGGTATATTAAATCTACAAAGTTACCATCTATATCTACTGTATATTTTCCTTCCCATTCACCTTGGTAGGTCCCCCAGAATGTTTTAGAAGCAATTAGACTATAGCCAAAGGTTCCAAACTTTTTAGATCTAAATACATCTATAAATGATAGTGTAATATCTTTCTGAAAATCAAAATCTGTTGAATAAAAAGATTGTATTGTAGTAGTTCTTGTATCTGTATTTCTGCTGAAACCATATCCAACACCATAATAATTCCATACTGGGTTTATTGATGATGCAAATGAGTGTCCCCACTTACCATTATTAGATGACTTACTATATCCCAGATTCAGTGTGGTAGATACTTGTTTACCAATTATACCCACTGATAGGTTTGATGATGAAAGAACATCTTTTGAAAAGTCAACATAGGATTGTAATATACCTAGGTTATTCCAATCACCACTTTCTCCAAATAGTTCTTTAGGTGATAGCTGTAATGTATCAGGTTTTTGTACCTGTGCATTTGATATAAATCCAATCAGAACTAATAATATAGTTAATAAGTATTTCATTACTTAGTAAATATTCCTTTTTTAATCATTCTATCTAAGATTCTAGCACACGCTATATCTAGGGCTTTCTTCGTAGCAATAGATATAGTGGATTGATTAAACTTCACTGGGTCTAAAGAAGCATCAGATAAACCTGAAGTCTCTTTAGTAGTCTTAGCCTCACCAAGCCCAGAGGCAGAAATAATGGTTGCTGTCTCAGCATCTGTAAATCTAACTTGTAGACCAATACGTGTTACCATCATTTGTTTGGTATCACCCTTAATATAAACAGACTCGTCTTCTGATATAGAATAATCATAGCACTCAATAGTAACAAAATACTTAGCTAGGTTAATTTTACCTCTACCGTCTAGTTTATTCTCAGAGATGCCCGATTGTGAAGCTTGAAACTGCTTTACCATACGGTTTTTAATCTCTGTCTTATCCTCTGTAAACTTGAACCTATTAAGATTCTCTAAATACTCCATAGAAATGTTAGCTACGCCTAATCCTACACGCTTTTCTTTAAGCTCCGGATACATTTCATACATCTCATCTGATATACCCGCTTTAAGGATTTGTATAGGTATTTGTACACCTTCATAGTCTAAAAATTGTGATATGTCTATAGCCTTTTCAAAGCTAGCTTTATAATTCTCAGTTTGAGTCTTAGCTATCTGAGCATTACTGCTAATAGTTAATAGTAAACCTGTTATAAAAATTAGTATGTTCTTCATTTAGATTTATTTATAGATCTGGACCAATATATAAAAGAGAGCCAGAAGCATCCGGAAAGGAAATAGAAAGTTATATCTGCAGCCCAATATGAACCTGTAGCGTCCATAATCAGCTTGAAGAGGAAGTCGTAGCCAAACGGCAGAAAAAACATGGCTAATAGTAGGGAAGTATCTTTGTAAAAAGTAAATCTTTTTATTCTGTCTTTGTAATTCATCAGGGTCCATGGGAGTTAATTAAGTTAACAATGTTCATCCTTGATCTTACCACAGTGGATACATTCATAGTCTCCATCATGGTCTATATCTGCAAACACATGCTCACACTGTCTGTGTTCTTGATGCTCAAACTCTAATTTCTTAAGCTCAATCTCATGGTGATGCTGTTCAGCCACTTTATCAGCTTCAGCTTTAACTACATGATCAATCTTAGTTTGTTCAGACGCTCGGCCCGCAGCAGCAACAAATGCATCAGGAATTAATGGAGCATATGGTTTGTTAGACTCTTTAATGTCATTAACACTACCTATACTAACACCATCTTCCTCGTCCATTTTCTGTACAAGCATCTTATCTTTATCTGTATCAGAAAACCAATAGTCTATAATCTTACCATAAGAACCAATAAAGGCTCCTAATAATAACATAAGTAATTCTTTCCATTCACCGGCCATAACAGCGTTATTAGATACAGCTACGAATATTCCAGCTATAATCATAATAAATGTTCCTAGTACTAAGCCAGTAATGTACCAGCGTCTAGTCATCATTTTACCTAGTAGTTCTTTAAATCCACCAGATTCTGGTTGTTTTTTATCTTCCATAAAACTTTTTTAGTTCTTAATAATATATTACCATTTTGGAGCTTCTTCTTTAAACTCATCACCATCTTTTTTAGGTTTAGCAGGAGCCGGTTTAGGATCTGCAGCTTTCTGATTAATAATAACAGTTTTACCTCCAGCAGGTTGAGACTGCTGATTAGAGTTAGTAATGTTAATTACAGGTGCAGCCTGTATAGGAGCAGCTTTATCTTCTCCACCAAATAAGGTTGAGCCTAACCAAGCCCCACCAGCCGTTACAACTGTAGCTATAGTACCTAATATTGTTTTTTTTAGACTAGAGCCCGTTGATTCTTGTTGTTCTTCTGACATAAAATTTATTTTATAATTATTGGATGTTTAACTTCTTTACCTGCTATATCTATAAAGATTAAATCATAATCCTTTTTAGGTAATGCAGATAGGTCATATACCTTTTTAGTAATAATATCAGTGGCTGTAAAGCCCTCTGTTTTAACAGCCTCATCTTTTCCAAATGGAATTACTTGTACTGAATACTTAGCTCCCGGAGTGGTAACAAACTCCACTGTAACAACATTACCAGTTTGACCTATAGACTTTATAGATGTAGCTGTAGATTTAATACCTAAATCAATGGTATTCATTATTACAGGAACATCCACCTTTCTACAGCTTAACGCTAATAGTGTTACTAAAAACCCTAACCCTAAAACTTTGTCTATTTTTCTCATAGTTAGAAATTGTTATAACCTGTTAATTTAATTTGTGAAGTATTTAGATTAATACCTAATTGATTTCCTTTAGCATCAGAAGCGTCCATAGTTTGTGACACTTTAATAGCTGTTAATATATTCACTCCTTCTCCTATAGTGCTAAACTTAAGTTTAAACGGAACACTTACACCAGTGAGAGAAGCAGACTTGTTCTGATCTAATGCTCCAAACTTTACACGACCATCTTTTGTATTAGCAAATACATACCATGTAGCAGGTACTGTTGGAATTAACTCTTCAAACTTTATCTTAGCAGGATCAAACGTAAACTCAAACTGTAAACCACTTACATTTAAACCCTTAGTATCTAAACCTACAGGTATTTCTATAGTGTTACTTGTTACAGTTGAATTTGTTAAGTTTACATCTACAGCACTAATATCATATGGAGTGTTAATCCATCCCCCAGTAGCTTGCACTTGAGTAGCCATAGTCTTAAATACAGTGTTTGTCTGTAAACTATTAATAGCATTAGTCTGTACAGAAGATGTACCCCCGGAAGATACAATCACCTGAGAAGAGTGAGATCTGTTTACATCAGCCCATAGAAGATACTTAAGATCTAATATAGCATTAGTACCTAAAGCTCCTGTTTTAAAATAAGCATGTGGTGTTGTAATATCCTTCCAGTTAGATGTAGTAATAGCTCCCCAAGAGCTGTTAGGATCTACATCAAATACAAATTCAGACTTAAAAGAATAATCTGTACCATTTGCTCTTATGTAAGGAAGGTATGTAGAAGTGTTATCAGAAGCTTTAGTAAATGTAGAAGGCACTCTATATTGTGCCCAGGTAGCATCAGCAGATAAATATTCTATAGGTCCAGTGTATAAATCAAACAATTGTATACTTCTAATACTACTAGGTGTAACACCTGTAGGGAATTTTCTCATATCTAAGTATAGTGTACTATTGCTAGTACCAACAGATACATAAGACCATTCCACTTGACCACCAACACTCATTACATCAGCAGCTTTCCAAGTAGGAACACTTCTATAACTAGTGCCTGCTCCTGCAGAAGTATAAGTAGTAGGTAATTTAAATAATGTATCTATTCCTGCAACCTGAGCTAGTAATCTAGGAAGGTCACCCCCATCTATTTTACTGTTGTCATTAATATCTGCAGCCAATAAAGACTGTCCAGTTTTTAAATTCTGACCGTTAGATCCGTCCAGACCCATAGAAGTAAACTCTGATTGAGCTGTAGTAAAATCTGATATAGTGATTGCACTATTGTATATAGTGTAAAGCTTATCCATATCATGCATAACACTAACATCATACACTTTGTTAGCAGCTAATAAAGATTGATTAACATCAACCGCTCCTGTAGATGTAACACTAAACATTTGACCTGTTTTAGCAAGTGTGTCATAGAAGAAAACTTTTAAAGGGGAAAGATTATATAAGTTAGAGTTTACATCTACATTAGCTGTTACATACTTACCAAAGTTTTGGTTCATTATAACAGAAGTAGATAATGGAGTTTCCATTAAAGTAGCTTCTTGATTTCCTGATCCATTCCATGCAGATACAAAGTTTAACTTAATAGGATTAAATGTATATGCCGTAGAAGCAGCTTTTAATCTAAATGTAATTTTAACAAGAGCATCATAACTAGTATAAGGCATTGCCGAATTAGTAGACCAAGTAAGTGTACTTCTTAAAATAGCATAAACATTGGTAGTACTATAGTTATAATTAGCATATTGATAATTAGTAGTACCATTTGTAGTGGTATTATTATTATTACCTGACGTAGCAGGAATAAAGTTATAACCTGGATAGTTATAATAAGAAATAGTAGGTGATGAATTCTGAGGAAGAACACCACCATTACCACCAGTACCTGTATGTGCAACAGTAACTAATTCAAAGTTATCTTTATCATACTGAATATCAAATAGTAACTGACGGGTAGTAGAGTTACTATTACCGTTAGCATAAATAACATAATCAAAGGTTGTACCTCTATCTAAAGATGCACCACCTACTGATGTAGCAGCTTTAAACTTGATTTGGCCGTAAGATAGTGTCACAAATATTGTAAAAATTGTGACAAGAAACAGTCTTAATTTACTCATTTTTTATCTTCTATTATCTTGGTTACTAATGAATTACATGCTTTCTTTAAAGCACTTGATAGGTTTTGATTGTTAAACTTACCTCCCTCATCTACAAGTAATGTAGACATAGAGATTTCATCTGCAGACTCTTCTACTAAGAATTTCTTTTCTAGCTTGCCGTCTTTATAATAAAATCCCTGCAATCTAATTACAACGGATTCTTTATTCTTATGTATTATAGATAGACTAGATTGTGTCTTTAGAACATCTAAATAAATTATATCTACCTTTAACATGTTCTTTGATGTAGGATCTAAAGAGATTTCTCTTTCTTGAAATACCTCTTCTAGGATGTTCTTAACACCAAACTCTAATTTTCTGTTACCAGCAAGATTACCTATCTGTACCTTGTTAGTGATAGCTCCTATAGTAATGTCTTTAGGGCCTTCATATGAAATATTACCAGGGCTGTTTTTAAATGTCCCGTCAAACTTCCAATTAAACTCATTAGACATCTGCTGAAGCTTTTCCTGATTACCAGAAAACTCTAAGTATACAGAATAGAACATTAAACCTATAGCAAAGATTAACCATGCTCCTACAAAAGTTAAAAAACCATAAAATATATACTCACGTATCTTATATAGCACTGTCATCTCTTAAATTTTTGCAAGAAAAAAGGGTAGAAATTATCTACCCTGTCCTCTATATTTACTAATTTTTTTAGCCTTAGGGCCAGAAGTTTTGTAAGCTCTCCCTGTTTTACGCTTACCAAAACTGATCTTACGACTGTCTGATTTTACTTTAGCCATTGTGGTTTTTTTAAATATTATACAAGTAATGTGTGAAACTCTTTAAAATGTTTGATACGATCAGCTAAACCAATAGTACCACCATTAACTCTTTTTGTGATCTTTGTAACCACTTCATCAGTGGCACCTGTATCTGCAATTTCATTAAGTTTATTCTTAGACCAGAACCATGCTGCAGAAGTTAGAGCATGTGTTGAAGCTACTGAATCAGGATTAACTGACATATCTACACCAATTGATTTACCAAATGCTGTATAGTTATCTTTACCAGTTAGCTGAATGTAACCACGGCCTCTAAATTTATAACCATCACCAGATGCTTCAGCACCGTTACCCATACGTCCACCATATACAAGATTTGCAATCTTCTCAGGCTTTTTAGCATAAGCAGCTGCTTTAGGTTCATCAATTGTACCGTCTGGACGCTTAAAATACTTTTTAAATATACCTACTAAGCCTTTAGCAGAGTAGTTAAGGTTTTCTTGTGTAACTCTAAATCCACCAGATTCATGACCAGCTTGAGCTAAGAAATGAGATAAACGTAATGCAGTGGTAACACCAAACTTTTCTTGTATAGAAGGAATCTGAGCAATAACTGTATCAGGAACATGTCCTTTTAAACGAGATAGGTCCATGATTAAGATTTAGGTTTGTAATATCTTTTTTTCTTTTTAGGAGCTGCTTCTGGTTCAGATGCAACTACTACTTGTTTAGCTTTAGGAGCTTCTTGTTTAGCTACTGGAGCAGCAACTACTGCTTTTGCAGGAGCTGAAAACAAACCTTTAAAAAACGCAATAATTTTCTTCATACTATTTCTTTAATTTTATCTTCCAATAAGATTGAATACCATAAGTGATAGGACCGTTAATTTCAGTACCTATATTCAATCCATAAATATGATCTTTTTTATTCTTTAATAACAATCCAGCACTAGCTCCTGTAATTCCAAGAGTTTGATTACCATTTATACCACCACCCAAAAACATTTGAGTCTTAGGCTTTTCATAATGCTGTATAGTTACAGTGTTAGTTATTGTAGGAATCTTATAGTTAGATCTCACTGATCTACCTCTAAGACTATTCTGGTTCACTGTATCTGTAATAGCTACATAACCAAGGGTATCTATTCTAATAGTATCTTTAAATTCTACAAGAGCCATATACTTACCTAATAAGTCATTATACTGAGCTAAAAGCTTAGGATAATTAGTATCAGCTATATATTCTGGAGGAGTGGCAATAGTGTCATGTAACACCTTACCCTTCAAAGTCATTGTCTTATAAATAGTTGTATCATGTACAGACCAACTAGTATCATGTACAACAGTTGTATCTGATTTCTTACCGCTAAAGTTTACATAGCCACAACCGCCTTGTTGAAAGAACAACACTACAATTAAAATAACTATAATTATACTAAGATACTTCATTTGACTTCTTTTTAAATGAGAACTTGTCTGCAGTATCACCACCTATAGCAGCTATACATATAAACATTACAGCATCTACTAAAGCGTCAGAAGGTTTAATATCTCCATGACTAAAGCTATTAGCTGTTAATGTTATACATAAGAATAACGCACACATAAAGCCTACAACAGGCTTAATGGATGTAGAGCCACGCTCATCTTTAAAAAGGTCTAAAGCCCAGTCTTTAAAATTCATTTTCTAAATTTAAATTTGTTATCAACTAAGACAGCATATATAGTCTCTTCTTCTCTTTTAGGAATAAAAGGTGAAGGGATTGTATTACTAGTCTTAAACATTTGACGTTCTATGTTATCAATACGGGTCTTGTCTATATTAGACTGAGCCATTAATAACTTTACATCAGATTTAATCTCGTTTACATCATTCCAGATGAGTAAACTAACTAAGGATACAAGTGTTGGGAATATCCAAGCTTTAAATGTACCTATAGAAGGATTGTCTTTAGTCATTTTTAGTTAAGATTATGCTGTTTTTAACACCTTAAACTCATACACTGATCCTTGAGGCTTTACTAAGCTGATAGTCAATGAGTTAGGGATGATTTTACCAGTTGAATCTTTACGTACAAAATAACGTAAGCCTGAAGGTTGTTTAACCACTGCTTGTCCAGCACCAGCTGCTACGTTTTGAGCAGGGATACTAATACTATCTGCAGGAATGTTACGTGGTGCCTCAACAGACATCATTGTACCCGGAATAGGGAAGCCTAAGGCGTCTTTTTGGGCATAAAACTTTTTAGCCATTGTATAAATAATTTAAAATATAAACTTAGAACATGTAGAATTTGTATAATCCCTACAATATAATATACGAAATATTCAGGAAATTATCTACATTTGTGAACATAAAATCTATATATGAACCAACAACAATACGCCAGCCGTTTAGAGAAAAAGCTTATAGACAATTTTAAAGAAGACTTTTTTAACAAATTTGAGTACTATCCTGTGGTTTTAACCAAAATTAACCTGATTACAGATGAATCAGATAAAGCGGCATTAATCACCTTGGATGAATTAGAATCTTATTTTACCCCATTTTTACCTATTAAGTACCATAAAGTGGTGCATTTAAAGCAAAAGCTTAGAATAAGAGAAATCACTGAGCTAAGGTCTATTTTCTGCTTTTTAGCTAGAAATATGAGCTACTCTCTTAAGACTATTGGAGAATATCTTAACGGGAGAGACCACACTACAGTTATTCATTCAGTTAACACCTTTAAAGATTTAATTGAAACCTGCCCCGTATTTAGAGAAAAGTATCATAGAGTACTAGATAACATTAAACAAATAAACAATATAACAGATGAGTCACCAATTATGGAACGTTTGCAGAAAATACAGCATTAGCCCTAATCAGCTGTACTATTTAGATAGTTGTAGAGAAAAAATTGTACCTAGCCAAGTTATTAATGCTGAGGCTCAAAGAGTTGTATGTGAACAAAGAGGATGGATGAGCCCTGATGGTAAATTAACAGAAGGGGCATTATATATTTTAGATGAATTTGAAACATTTTTAAAAAAGACTAAGTCTAGAATTACAAAAGAAATTTTAGGTGATGATTTTATAAAAAATGTAAATGAATACAGAGAAATGTTTCCTGCTAACAGACTGCCTTCTAAAGAGTTAGGTAGACAAATGCCTGCTGAGCTTACAAAGAAGTTTGTAGAGTTCTTTAAGAAGTACCCCCAATATGATTGGGAATTAGTTTTGGATGCAACGGATTATTACGTAAATTACTATAAGAAGCTAGACTATAAATTTATGGCTACTAGTAGTTATTTTATACTTAAAAATGACACGTCTAAATTAGCGGACACTTGTCAAGCTATATTAGATGACCCTAAAATATTAAATATTTAAAAATAATTTAGATATTTTTTGGAAGTTATAAACACATTTATTAACTTCACATCCCTCAAAATTACAAAAACACAGTGTATGACAGATTATGAAAAAGAGATAGAAGATAAATTCTATCAAATTACTATTCCTCTTAATGAGAAGAAATCAATCTACGGGATTAGTTTAGAAGGTTTTAAATTAGCTGTTAATAATTTAATGACTAAAGCTGTTCTAGAAGGAAAGATAGAAACATTAAATGAAGTTAGAGTGGATCTTAAGAACATTGTAACCACTTTATAATGTCAGAACAGAAAGAAAGACTTTATGGTGCTAGAAAGTATTCAGAAATCTTAACAGAGACTGCTAAATACGTAGATGATAGACGTAAAGGAAACATTAAATCTTTACTAACACCTTGGCCTGGGCTTAACAAAGCTGGTGTCAACGGTATAGAATGGGGCTCTCTTATTACAATTGGTGCAAGACCTGGTGCAGGTAAAACACTTATTGTAAGTCAGATTTTAAGAGAAGCTCGTAAGTTAAATCCTGGACAAGAATTTAACATCTTAGAGTTCCAATTTGAAATGGGAGCTAAACAGTCAGGCTCTAGAGCTTTTGCTGCAGAGACTGCTCTTGACTATAATCAAATCTTAAGTACTACACAAGCTCTTGATGACTATAGTTATAATTTATTATTAAAGTATATTAAAGAGACTGAATTACTAGAGAGTCAAGGTATACATAGATTACAAATAAATAATCCTATTAACAATAGAGAGATAGTAGATGCTATTAAACAATTTTATGTTGCTCTTGGTAGCAAACCCTTAATAGTGACCATTGACCATAGCTGGTTAATTAAAAAAGCACCAGATGAGAGAGAGAAAATTGCTACATTGTACAACACTGTAGAAGCCTTAATGCAAGTTAAGAAAGAACTTCCTGTCATCATATTTATGGTCACACAACTTAACCGTACAATTGATGAGCCGTCAAGAAAGGAGCCAGGTAAAATTGGTAACTATCCTGTATCATCAGATGTATTTGGTGGTGACGCTCTTATGCAAGGATCAGATATGCTAGTAGCATTGAATAATCCTTATAAAGCAAACATTCCTTTATATGGGCCTAAAGAGTATGATGCTAAAAAGAATCATATCTTTATGCACTTACTTAAAGTGAGAAACGGATCAGATGATAATAACTTACTATTCATGGATGCTAATTTCAATAGACAGAAATTAATAGAAGTGGCAGAGTTTGACTCTCAGAATCCAACAGGTACATATCAAAGACGTTCAGCTAGAAATCAAACAGCTGGACAGCAATTTACAACAAATCAATTTCAACCTTAACAAAAAACAGATTATGTCAGATTTTAATTTTTTACAGTCTGCCGATGAGCAGAAAAAAGAATGGAAGCGTAGTAAGCTTGAAGCTGTACGATCCCATCATAAAACATTAATTGAAGATCTTGGTATTAGTATCACAGACTTCAATATGAAAATGCCCTTCCATGATAAATCAGGAAGATTAGTAGTAGGTATCTTTTCATCAGAGTTCAAGAAAGAAAAAGGTTTCTATTTTGAATTAGTTACTAGAGAGCTAGACCCTGCAGACGTTAAACGTACAGTGTATAGAATCCCTTATAATGCAGCTTTTGAAGAAGAGTATGAATTAAATGAGAAAGGTTCTTATTTAGTCCCTATTGAACAACTAAGATCTGTTAATCCTCAGTCTATTGCTATTAGTAAATATGCAGCAGTTGAGAGTACACAGAACATCTTTACAACAAATGCTAACCCGTCTTTAAAAGACATGCCTATGTATCCAGCACCTGCTTCTATGGATTCATCAGATGCTCCGTATAGTGAGATGACTATTAGAGATTACTATGCTATCCATACAGGTAAGCCTGTAAGTAGCAAGAACTGGTTAAACGAGCTTATAAAATCTAAATAACAAATAATAACAATCACATGGCACAAGGAGTATTAATTATTGCAGAGTCCGGTGCAGGTAAGTCTACAGCTATTGAGACCCTGGACCCAAAAGAAACTTTCATCATTAATGTGGCTAACAAACCGTTACCCTTTAAAGGATGGAAGTCAAAGTATTCTATATGGTCTAAAGATAATCCTACAGGTAATATGTATGATAAGTCTAGCACCCAGAATATTTATGCAGCATTACAGTATGTAAATGACAAGCGTCCTGAAATCAAAACCATAGTGGTAGATGATTTTCAGTACATGAGCTCGTTTGAGTTCTTTGAAAGAGTAGACGAGAAAGGTTATGAGAAGTTCACTCAAATCGGTGCAGGTTTAGCTCGTATAGCTAGAATGCCTAAAGACTTGAGAGAAGACTTAACTGTATTCTTCTTAACTCATGCAGAAGAATCTACTGATATGGATGGTAAACGTAAATTAAAAGCAAAGACTATTGGTAAAATGGTTGATGAAAAGCTTACTTTAGAGGGATTATTCTCTATAGTGCTTTACGGTAAAGTGAAGAAAGGAAAAGATGATGTAATTAGATATGTTTTTGAAACTCAGACTACAGGTGATAACACATGTAAGTCACCTAAAGGAATGTTTGATACCTTTGAGATAGCAAACGATTTAGGTTTAGTAAAAAAAGCAATCACAGATTTTGAAAATTAGTTGAACGTTTAACATTTATAAAACAAACAGTATGTTTAGTACAAAAGGACAAGAAGTAAAACAAGGTGGTGGAGTACAGAAGTCTCTACAACCAGGAGTAAATTATGCACACATCTTTAGTGCATCAGTAAGAGAATCTAAAAATACAGGTAAAAAAGCTCTGGAATTAGTTTTAGAGGGACCTGTATTAGAAAACTTTGAGGGGTGGACTATAGAAAAAGGTAATGAGAATGGCCCTAAATTTACAGGCCAATCTGCTAGAGTGTCTGCAAGTATGTGGATTGATTCTTATAATGAGACGAGTCCGTCTAAAAATGAGATTATGAACAAGCTTAGCATTATTGCTGTAGAATTGGGTTTAAAAGATGAGTTAGATACTATCAGTGCATCTAGTATTGAAGACTGGGTTGCTCAAGTAGCTAAGTTATTAAAAGGAAAGAATTTATATTTCTTCCTTAAAGCTCAAGAAGAAGAGTACAATGGTAAAACAATTGTTAAGTTATCACTTCCTAAGTTTAAATTTGCAAACGCAGATGAAAGTAAATTAGAGAAGTTTGACAAGAATAATCAATATCATTACAAAGCTTTACAGACTAAGCCAGTATCTGGTTTTGAGCCTGTAAACGAAGATTTTAACATGTAAAGTCTTTCTTTCATATACATTCTGAGGGGGGAGTTTCTACTCTCCCCAATTTTTTTTAAATTCTTAGCTATGTTTAAAACTAAAAATCTGGTACATGATATAAAAGATGTACCAACACCTTGGGTATTTGAACATTTTTGCAAACTGAAAGAAAAGTTAGCTGGTGAAGATGTAAAAATTAAAAGCTTATTTAATAGTAAAGAACGCACGCCAAGCATGTGTATATACTTTGATGCAAAAGTTAAAGTGTATAAGTATAAAGATTTCTCTACAGGTAAGGGGGGCTCAGCTATAGATCTTGTAAAAGATATCTATGACTTACCATATCATAAAGCCTGCAATCTAATTGTAGAGCAATATAATGATTATGTTCTCCATAATAATGGAGGATACGACGTAAAGGAATTTAAAGAGCAGTCTAAGTATAAAGTACATAGTTATATTTTTAGACCATGGACTACTCAAGATCAATACTTCTGGACCCAGTTTAATATTGGATCTAAATTACTAGATGAGTATTGTGTAAAACCCCTATCATATTACACTATGATAAAGGACGGTAAAGAATTAGTAATTAGTGGAAACTACATCTATGGGTATTTTACCAAAGGCGGGGAGCTATATAAAATCTACCAACCTAAAACATCAGATAAAAAGTTTCTAAAAATTAAAGACCATTTACAGGGAGAGCAGCATCTAGAGCAGAATGATTATTTAATTATTCTGTCCAGTCTTAAAGATATGATGTCTCTGAAGTCTCTTAAGCTTTCTAATATAAATGTAGTAGCCCCAGATAGTGAGAACTCTATGATTAAAAGAGACACTATGGAGCAATTTATAAAAGATTATAAGAAGGTGATAGTAATGTTTGATAATGACGATGCAGGTATTAAAGCTATGGAAAAGTATAAAACTACTTACCCTGCAGTGGAAATCCTTCTTCTTCCTATGAGTAAAGACTTGTCTGACTCAATAAAAGACAATGGAGCTAAAGCTGTTAGAGACAGATTGGTTCCATTAATAAATAAAAAATTATAATGGCAACTAGAAAGAAACCTGTTAAGAAAACAAGTAGAGTTCCTAAAACTAGAAATGCGGGGACTATGACTGAATCAGCTTTTTGGTCATTCATACGTAGTGCCCTTAGACAGAAGTCTAGGTGGTGGAAACCTATTACAGAATGTAAAATGAAAGCTCGTAGGCCCTACAAGGGACCTAATAAGAGACAGAAGTTTGAATACTTATGTAATAGTTGTAAGACATGGTTTCCTGATAAGCAAATTAACGTGGACCATATTGTAGGAGCAGGTAGTTTAAACTGTGGGCAGGACCTTCCCGGATTTGTGGACAGGCTCTTCTGTGAACAAGATAACTTACAGGTACTTTGTACAACATGTCACGATCATAAAACAAAATTAGAAAAGAAATGAGTGAAGAAAATATGTCTAAACAGCAACTAGACAATCAAGCTGCTGAATTAAAGAACTGTAATGACTTAATTAAAGAGTTAGTAGCTCTCCTTGAATATGAGGAAGCTATGACTATAGATCCTAGATCTCAGCAAAAGATGAGTGCTAAACTTATAGAATTAGGATTATGGCCAAGCAGATAACTACAGAAGAAATAATAGCCAAGTATCCAAAGATATTTGAAGACTATCAGGGTAACCCCGGCAGGGTTAACTGGCATGGTGTACCAGAAGGCTGGTTACCAATTATAGATAAACTATGTGATTGTATACAATGGTATATAGATCATCATGTTAAACATACAAAAGAAGGGCAGTATAAACCAACTCAAGTTACATGTGTACAAATGAAAGAAAAGTTTGGAGGCTTACGCTTCTATACAAATGGACATGATGAAGTAGTAGAAGGTATGGTTAAAATGGCTGAAAGTATGTGTGATGACAAATGTCAAGACTGTGGATCAGAAGAAGACCTAGGTGTTACATCAGGTTGGATAACTGTACTCTGTAGAAATTGTGTAATAGCTCATGGTGATAGAGCCATGGGAGTTTGGAAACCTAAAAATTTATAGTATGGCAGATATAGATCAAGAGATAGATCACAACTCAGCATTTAGAAAATGGATGGAAGATCCAGAAACTCAAAGAATGCAGGAAGAAGCTCAAAAGCAGTGGGAAGAAGAGAAACAAAAGTTAAAAGATGATCTTACACCAGAGATGGTTAATGACATTAGAGAATGGCGTTGTGTAGAAGACTACACCTGGAGAGGGATAGCTACAGCTTTTTACGAAAAGTATAAAGACTTTAGTTACTCTCACAGTATACTGCCAGGTAATCAAATTGACGGTATGATGATTTGCGGTGTTGCACAAGATTTATTAAAACAAGAAAACTCAGAAGGATGGAATTAGAATCATTAATGGAAGAAACAGTTATCAAATTACAAGATGACTTTTATAGTAAGAAGTTTTACTTCTCTTATAGTAGCTTAAACAAGCTTATGTGGAACCCTGCAGTATTTTATCAGATGTATGTTCTAGGTAATAAAGAAGAACGTACTGATGCTCACTTAGTACAAGGTAAGATTATTCATGCTCTTATTTTAGAAGAAGAGAAGTTTAATGACCAGTTTGTTATCAGCCCCGGCAAACTTCCAGGTGATAATATTAAAATAATAGTTGACAGAGTGTATAATCATCATGTAGAATTAGCTAAAGATGGTGACACTCGTACTAACTTAGAAGAGTTTGACGGTGCAATACTAGATGTAATGAAAGATATTAATTATTTTCAGAACCTAAAGACCGATCAACAGCGTGTAGAAAAAGTGATTACACTAGAAGCTACTAACTATTGGGCATTTCTTAAGATTAAAGGAGCTAAAACTCTAATTGATCAAGAGACATATGACTATTGTAAGAGTGCAGTGGAACTAATCAAAGCTAACAAATCTATTTGTGAGCTAATTGGTTGTGATTTAAATGATTTTAGTAATGTAGAAATTCATAACGAGTATCCAGTACAAATAGAATTTGATGACAAACCTTTTGGTTTTAAAGGAATTATAGATAATTTGCTTATAGATCATGACAAAAAGATTATATTTGTAAACGATATCAAGACTACTAGTAAAGATTTAAAAGACTTCCCTGAGAGTGTAGAGTTTTATTCTTACTGGATGCAAGCAGCCATTTATTTATCAATGGTTACTGTAATCTATAAAGAATTAATACAGAAAGGGTATAACGTTAAATTTCATTTTGTAGTTATTGATAGAGCATTTCAAACTTATGCATTCCCAATATCAAGCACTACATATAGTGATTGGTTAGAAAGATTCTTTAAGGTGATAGAAAAAGCTGCATGGCATTATACCAATAAAAGCTATGACTTACCTTATGATTTTGCAACTGGGACTGTAACTTTATAAAGAAAACAATATGATAGAAAACCTTTATGGGAAGTATTTTCAAAAATCACGATCATTTTTATATCCAGCTCTTGGTATTAGACGTTCTAGTAACATTAGTCCAACAGGGACCTATCTTTCTCTTGAGGGGAAGATAGATCCTGAGGATATGAGATTGGTAGTAGCATATAAAGTTACTAAAGATGAAGGGTTTAAAGTGTTTGAAAAACAAATGCTACTTACTAATCCTTTATTTGACAGTAAAATAGATGTAAAAGAATACAGTCTTTATATATTTAATTTTGAGATATATAAAGATGACTGGTTCAACTTCTTATTAGGAAAATATTCTAAACTATCAAATGTTTTAAAGAGAGCTATTAAAACATATTATGGTGAAAGCTCTTCAGAGTATAAGTATATGGATACTTATTTGTATCCTGAAAAGTATCACGGTGTATACTCTAAGCTATTAGATGTAGACATAGATACTATAAAGACTACCAAGGAATTATGTAACCCGTGTGATTTAGAAAAAGAAACTTTAAAAATTCCTATAGAAGATACACAATTATTAGAAAAGACTACTTAACTTTGTAAAAAACAAACAATATGAATAAATCAATGATGTTAATTACATCCGTATGGGGAAGTAAAAAGACATTTAAGTTAATCCCTGTAACATCAGACTCCCCTTATAACGAGGCTATCTTTGACGTAGATAATAAAGTGCTAGCAGTTATATCAAAACAGAAAAAAGAATCATTGCATATGCTTGCTAAGCTTAATGAATTTGGAGATCCTCAGACAATGAAGATCGGCAGAAGAGCTAATGGTAAAGACTATGCTGAAGAGCGTAAGACACTAGAGACTTTCTATGAATACTATGTAGAAAACGTTCCTGAAGTAGAAAACTTTATTAATATGTTTGCTATTAATGCAGACAGCTTTGATTATAAGAAATACTTCGTAGAAGAAAAAGCAGCTACACCTAGTAGCATTGTGACCGTATAGACTAACCCAAACAAAAACTGGATAAGGGAAGAGAAATCTTCCCTTTTTTCAGCTTCAATAACAAGGGGGGACAGCTTAACTGAACCATATATATGAAACAAGATTTACCAACCCATTGGGTTATGGATTATGAAACCCTTCTCAACTGTTTTGTAGGTGTGTTTCAACACTACAAAGATGACAGCATTAGTGAAATATTTATTATCACTAAAGACCAAAATGACTTACCTAAATTTATTGATTTCTTAAAGAAATGTGTACAGCTTAATCAGTGGCATATATCTTATAATGGTCTAGCATTTGATGCTCAGATCTCACAACACATACTTAAAAATGAAGCTAAGTTGTTGAAACTTAGTGGATTAGAAGTAGCTATGTATATTCATAAGCTAGCTCAAAGTATTATTGACAAGTCTGATAGAGGAGAGTTCCAAGAGTTTGCACCTAGACAGCTTAAAATTAGACAGATAGATTTATTTAAGATGAATCACTGGGATAATAAAGCTAAGATGTCTTCTCTTAAATGGATACAGTATTCTATGGACTGGCAAAATGTAGAAGAGATGCCTCATCATCATACTAAGCCTGTTGAGAATGATCAGCAGCTGCAGGATATAATAACTTATTGTATTAATGATGTACAATCTACTAAGAAGATATTTGAGCACTCTAAAGAGCAAATAGAACTTAGAAAGACTCTTACTAATGAATACGGTATAGATCTCTATTCTGCTTCAGAGCCTAGAATTTCTAAAGAACTGTTCTTATTTTTCCTTGAGAAGAAACTAGGATGGGATAAAACAGAAATTAAAAGACTCAGAACAAAACGTGATGAGATCTATCTTGGACAATGTATTCTTCCCTATATTAAATTCCAGACAGTAGAGTTCCAAAAGATTCATGACTACTTTAGAACTAAGGTGGTTACATCTACTAAAGACAAGTTAAAATACACTCTTGATTATAAAGGCGTAAAAACTGACTACGGTCTTGGCGGCATCCATGGTGCAAAAGATGCAGGAGTATATCAAGCTCAACCGGGATGGACCATTATGACATCTGACGTAACTTCTTTCTATCCTAATCTAGCCATTAAGAACAAGTTTCATCCAGAACACCTACCTCAGAAAGAATTTGGGGACCTGTATGAATGGTTTTTTGAAGAGCGTAAAAAGATTCCTAAGTCTGACCCAAAGAACTATGTATACAAGATTATTCTTAACAGTACATACGGTCTTACAGGTGATGAGAATAGTTTCCTATACGATCCTAAAATGACTATGCAGATTACTATCAATGGTCAGCTTCAATTATCTATGCTATATGAGATGCTATCTCTAGCTATTCCAGAAGGTATACCGCTTATGCAAAATACAGATGGTCTAGAAATGATGATTCCTACCTCATCTATATCCACTTATATGGATGTATGTGCTCAATGGGAAACAATCACTCAGCTTAACCTAGAACATGACGAGTATTCTAAAATGATTATAGCAGACGTAAATAATTATATGGCTGTCTATAAGAATGGAAAGGTAAAGTCAAAAGGTAAATATGAGTGGGAAGATCTAGAGAAAAAGAAGGTGGCTGTACTTCATAAGAATAAATCTTTTCTTATTATTCCTAAAGCTATCTATGCCTACTTTGTTTATGGTACACTACCAGAAGAGTTTCTTGCCCAGAATAAATCTATATATGATTACTGTGGCGGGATTAAAGCTAAGTTTGGGTGGTACTATGAAGAAAGAAGTTTAGTTAATGGTGAGCTAGTTACAAATAGATTGCAAAAGATTGTTAGATATTATGTAAGCAAGTCAGGAACTAAAATTATGAAATGCCATTCTGATGGTAGAGAGATGCAGGTGGAAGCCGGGGAATGGATGCAGAAGATAGCTAATGAAATAGATCCAAACATAGCTTACGAAGCATATGATATAGATACAGAATATTATTTAGAAAACATATACAAGCAAATAGAGCAGATTAACAAGATTAAACTAAGCTCTTTCACACAATTATCATTATTTTAAAATTACAATTATGCCAGCAAAAACAGAGTTTACAACTGAGCAACGTATTAGATCCGCTAATTTACCTACCCATGGTAAGACTTACACAACTATCCCTCACGGATATGTTATAGACGAAACAAGAAGAGAACTGCAAGCTGCAGGTTTTCATATACAAAAAGAAGTTTACAAGACTAATTTAGATGGTCAAGTGGCACAAGGTATATATCACTTAAATTATGGCAGTGACTCAGATATGGGTCTAATGTTTGCATGGTCAAACAGCTATAATAAGATGATGAAATTTAAATGTGCTGTAGGTGCACAAGTATTCATATGTATGAATGGAATGGTATCTGGAGACTTATCCAACTACTCAAGAAAACATACAGGTAATGCTTTGCAGGAAGCTACAGATACTATTAAACACCAAATTTCTAATGCTAGAACATACTACGATCAACTAGTTAAAGATAAAGAGATGTTAAAAGTTATTACATTAACTAAAAGTCAGCAAGCAGCTATAGTAGGTCAGTTATTGATTGAACAAGATGTACTAACTCTTAGCCAAGTTGGTATTGTTAAGCGTGAGATAGAAACTCCTACACATACTTATAACGCCCCGGCTGATTCAGCATGGACATTATACAATCATATTACACTAGCTTTAAAAGACTCACATCCAATGAGTTATTTAAACGACCATCAAAAGTTACATAGTTTCTTTGTAGATCAATATAAAATTACTAAGAAATTTATACAACCAGAATTACTATTTGTAGAAGAAGCTGAAAAAGCTTTGGTAGAAAGTGATGATAGTGGTGTAATCTTTTTATAAAATCTTATATGGAAGACAGCGTAGGTTCAGTATTTAAATCAGTGTTACAACATCTAAAGTGTATTGAAGTGAGACTAGACTGTGCAAAAGCTCTAACTAGTCAAAAACAGAAATACGCTTTAGGTAATGCTGTACAAAAAGTAAAGCTTGCTATTAATCATATATGTGATCTATTACCAAATTCAAAGGGTGCAATGGAAGTAAAGAAAGAACTAGATAGTGATCATCTAGTTTATGTAATGTTACTGACAGAGCAACTCTTTGACCTTGGTAGTGATGACTTAGAAGAGATAATAGAGCTAGTAGATAATCATATTAACAAAAACTATGGCAAGGGAGAAATGTAAAGTGACTGGCAAGTCTAGGTTTCCAACACCTGGAGAAGCTAAGGAAGCTATGACTAGTCTCAAGTCAAGTAAAAGATACTATGATACAACAGGTAAAAGAATAAATAGAGGAGCAGGTAAAGTAAAACAATGTAGATTTTACTACTGCTGCCACTGTAACGGTTATCATATGACTAGTCAAGATGCACCTTTAAATCAGAAAAAGAGAGAAAGAATGCACAAAGATAGAGTAGAGTCTACTAAGACTTTGGTAAAAAATAAACAAGAGGCAGCAGAGTGGATGAAAGACTCTCTGCCATTTCCTGAAACTAAAATTAATAACAATGAAGTGGTATAAATTAAATGAAGATCACAGTGTAGAACTATTTCCAGAAGGTGAGTATCCTTTAAACGGTGATTTACGTAGTGCTATTAAACACATAGGAGATGATGTAGTAAATGATCAAAGAATATCTACAGTGTTTTTACATCTAGATCATAACTGGAACCCAGATGGTCAACCAGTATTATTTGAAACCATGATCTTTGGTGGAGAGTATGATGAAGAGATGTGGAGATACTGTACATGGGATCAAGCTAAAGCTGGACATGATAGAATTGTAAATTGCCTTAAAGAAGGCGTAACACCAATAGAAAATATATGATTATAGGAATCAACGGATATGCCGGCAGTGGGAAAGACACTGTCGGTACTATTATCCAATATTTAAAAGCTAAACCACAAAACACATCTTTAGAAGATGTATTAGACTTTCCTCTTACTCATCAGTGGTGGTTAGAAGACATGTCCACCTGGGAAATAAAGAAATGGGCTGGTAAACTTAAATCTATTGCTAGTATGTTAACTGGTATAGATAAATCAAAGTTTGAAGACCAAAAGTTTAAAAAAACTAATCTAGGACCTGAATGGGATTGTAACCCTCCAGAAATAAGAGGATTAGGTACATCACATAAACGACCTATGACTGTAAGAGAATTCTTACAAAGATTAGGTACTGATAGTCTAAGATATGGTTTACATGAAAACACATGGGTCAATGCTCTTATGGCTGATTATAAAGCTATAGACTATAATGATGATGAACAACCCGAACATCCTAATTGGATTATTACAGATACTAGATTTCCTAATGAAGCACAAGCTATTAAAGATGCAGGAGGTTTAGTAATCCGTGTAGATAGACCAGGCGTTAAACCTATCAACGATCATCCTTCAGAAATAGGATTAGATGGTTGGAAGTTTGATTATAAGATAGCTAACGTGTCTGATCTTAAAGCTCTTACTGGGACAGTAAAGATGATATTATTAAAAGAAAACTTATTGTAATGTGTGAACACTGTATAACCTATGGAGAGGGTGATGACGATGTATATGAAGTTACTCAAGAAGATATTAATCTTTGGAAAGATAACGGTAAATACTTTGGTTATCCTAAATGCTGCATAGAAGAATTCTGTAATAGAGAGACTATTGATATTACACCAGAGCAGGAGCAAGTTATTGATAATCATGGGTTTATCCCATGTCAGAAACATGCTATCATGATTTTGGAAAATAAGACCACTTTAAAAGACCTTATTATTAATAGAGAGTGTCAATATGATTATCCTATGGATGATGAAGACGCTGAACTTATGAAATTTTTAATAGAAAATGATCCAGAATTCCAAATTAACGACTGATAAGTCTGTAAAGAAAAGAAAAAGATTTAAAATTCCTTATGTTAAAGTAACTTTGCAGCAGGATAAATCAGTATATAAAAATAATAGTAAGCTATATGAAAATTCTACACATAAGTGATACTCATGGATTTCATGATGACTTTCCTGAAGCTACTTGGAAAGATATAGACATAGTTGTACATAGTGGTGACTGCTCTAATTATGCAGATGTTTTTAGGAATATACACGAAGTACATAAATTTCTTAATTGGTATGAAATGGTTCCAGTTAAACATAAAATATTTGTAGCTGGTAATCATGATACTTCTATAGAAAGAAATAAATGGGCTCCTAGTGAATTTACTGATCGTGGTATTACATACTTACAAAATAGTGAGGTTGTAATAAACGATCTTAAGTTCTACGGATCTCCTATTACGCCTACCTTTGGAGATTGGGCATTTATGAAAGGTAGAGATAAGACTCATGAAGTGTGGGCAAAGATTCCAGATGACACTGATGTACTTATAGTACATGGTCCACCTAAAGGTATACGTGATTTATCATTTGATAGAAACGGAAAACTAGAAATGTGTGGAGACTTAGCTCTTTATAAAAGATGTCAAGCTCTTAAAAGTAAGTTAAAACTAGTATGCTTTGGTCACATCCATGATATGGATGGAGTAGACAACCAAGGTATATCTAGATATGCTAAAACAGAAACAGCATTTTCTAATGCAGCTTGTGTAAGAGATGGCCGCTTTGATTTAGGATTAACATCCTATGGAAACAAATTTAAAATTTAGCATATGAAAGACAAATGTATTTTATGTGATGCTGAAACAGCATACGATAGTTCTACCCATATAGATATGAGAGTAGGATATATAGAAGGTGCAGGACAATTATGTCATGCCTGTTGGATGAGAGGTACAGATAGAAGACACTTTTTAGTACCATATAATATTGTTTACAACACTCCTAATGATCAAGAGTTAGGAGCTAAAGTGAGAGAATTATACTATGAAACAGAAAGCTAACGTTGCAGAAGATCTTATTAACCAAATGTTTATTATAGCTGGCCATCCAGAGGTCAGCTATAATGACATCCTTGATAGAAAAGATGCTTGGTACACTGAATGGACTATGACTGAAGCTCAAAGAGATGAGTGGAAAGAATGGTGCTTCAACTATCTAAAGAAAAACAAAAAAGCATGGACTAAAAGGCTAGTAGAAAGAGAAGTAGCAATGTTTGACTTATGCTATGGTTTAAAAATAGATGATACTAAATAATTAATAAATTTGCAATATGTACAAAGCAGACGTTTTATATGAGGATACATGTATTAGAGTGTACGATCCAGAGAAAAAAGAGTTAATAGCAGTTTTTAAAACCTATGCTAAAGCATCTAGTAGACTTGGAGTGAGAGCATCAACGGTTCAACATAAGTGTGAATCTAAACGTAGAATGCTTTCTCCAATACTAAACAAAGAAGTGGCTTGCAGAATAGGTGTAATAAAGGACGGTGACAAAGAATTAATAGACCGTACCGAAAAGTATTTAACAATTAAACCTATAAAATGAAAAAGTATATAACAGCAATTTTAAGTATAGGAACAATTAGCTTATTGTTCTATACCCTATTTGATCTTAAGAATCAAGTAAAACAAATACCAGTGTTGCAACATCAATTAGACAGTGTGACTATTCAATTAGATAGTTTATCTCTAATTAATTTTCAAAATGAAGTGCAAAATGGTAGATATGAAATAACTTTGGAGCAGCTTAAAGAAACCAATCCTAAAGCAGCTAAAAAGTTTGAAGAATTTATGAACAGTAAAACTGAATAAAATGAAGCAGTGGTTTAACAAAATCAAAAAGTATAATTGGACATTCTTAATAGTATGGGTGTCAATAATTACAATATCATTTACTTTATGGTATTACATCTTTAAAATAGTAAAAAACTTATGAGCACTTTAGAAGTAAAAACATTTATAGAAGAATGGTGTCCCACTTGTCAGAAAGTAGCACCAGCACTTTCAAACCTAGAAAGTAGGTATAATACAAGACTATCTTGGCAGAATTTAAACACTGACCAACATGGTGGGACATATGAGGTTGGAGCAATACCTACAGTTATTTTTGTAAAAGACGGAGTGGAGGTAGAAAGAATGGTTGGAGAAAGACCTGCATTCCTCTATGAAGAGACTATTCTTAAATACTTGTAGATATGTCAACACGTAATAAGTATAGACTAACAAGGTTAAATGACGGTCTTGTTAAAGAAGGTATACAGATAGTTTGGATTAACTATAAGCTTACTGGTAATTCTAAGTATAAACGCCCCGCTAAAGGTAGAGGGTTAGTTATATATAGAGGCATGGCTGACTATTGGCAAACAACAAGAGTGCAATCTTTTACAAGAGTGAAAGGTGGCACCGTAATATTTACTACAGAAAATAGTAAGTATATACTAGAAACAATAAAGATTTAGCATGAGTCATCAGCTAGAAAAGTATAAAGACTACTACTTAGAAAACGACAGAGTAATCTTCACAGCTGCTTTTCACATAAACAGAGGAAGCTGCTGTGGTAGTGGGTGCCGCCACTGTCCATACACTAAACCTCATACAAGAGGTAACATTAAAATATTAGAAAATATGAAAACAGCTCTTTATCTTGATGACGTAAGAACACCTACAGATACTATTCCAGGCTATGAGCCTTGGAATGTAGTGAGAAACTACGAAGAGTTTACTAGTTGGATTTTAGTTAATGGTATACCTGATTTGATCAGCTTTGACCACGATCTAGCTGAGGAGCATATAGATGACTATTTTAGCCAGCTAGCTTCTCAGGGATATCAGCATCCCAACTATGATAAATATGCTGAAAAAACAGGCTTAGACTGTGCTAAATGGTTAGTAGATCTTGTACAAGCTAATCCCAAGCTAGTAATTAAAGCCTGTTCTGTACATAGCCATAACCCGGTTGGAGCTAATAATATACATAGCTTCATCAATGGCTTTAAAAAACACATGGGTTGGGCTGAAGATTGTTATATAGGGAAGCACCCTTTCACTGTAGAAAATAAATAAATAGACATATGAAAAAAGGGTTCAGCTTAGAGTTTTTTAAAGAAGACGGAAGTCTGTTAGGCATTAGTTATGATAAACAAAACTTCTGTGATGAGATTACAGATGATAAGAAGTTAGTAATTAGTGCTTACCACTCCATATCAATTGGAGTGATCTTTATGAAAATAACAATCGTGTTTTAAAAAGAAAAGGGGAAAGTAAAATTTCCCCTTTTTATTAGTATCCTGCTTGTAGTTTAATATCCCAGTCTTTTCTAAAGTCATCATCATATGTAGCCATAAGTAACATTGCTTCTTTAGCTACAGGTACCATTCTATTAAAGTATTTTAAAGGTTTTGCAGACTTAATTAACTCTTCATTTCCTGTAACTTGACCATAAGTCTCCTTACTTAAAGCTCCCATAAATCTATACATATCTTCAGCTAAACCAACTGCCGGAACAGGAGATTTAATTAACTTAGTAAATTCAGTAGGTAAGTAGTAAAATGCAAACTCATTATAATATTTTCTAAGGGCTCTAGCTAAGTATAACTTCATGCCCTTATTCTTTCTATCTTCATCATCTCCTGAAACAACTGACATAACAGCAACTGCAAAAGATGTAAGAACCATAACTTCTAGCATCATAGATCTTAGATTACCTCTGTACATGTCTATGAACTCAGCCTCAGATATATTAAATTCCTGTCCTTTTTCAAGAGCATCACGTTTTAAGTTTTCAAACTTTTCTCTACCCATCTTTACAACATCATCACCAAAACCAGTGATAATACCTTTAAGTAATGTAGGGATGTTCTTAAAAAAGATCTTACTAAAGAATACGTTAAACTTACCGTAGGTCCAAGTTTGTAATTCATCATCATACTGAAGACCTCCTAAACGCTCCTCAACCATCTCTGGTATCCAGTTTCTAAACTGCATTAAAGCAGAACCGTACACTGTGCTTCTAATACTATTGATATCATCTCTAGTTGAGTTACCTAGTATCTTTTTACTAACTCCTTTTATCTTACTTCTAAAGTCAGAAAAAGTATCAGACTCTTTATCAATCCCCGGAATAGAAAACTGACCATCTTTATCTAACTCACCTTTAACTAGTATACTTTCTTTATCCTGTAACTCACCCACTTCTTTATCTATCTTAGCCATCAGAGCTTTTCTCTCTGAAGAAGATAAAGAGTAAAAGTTTTCATTATAGTTATACTTATCTTTTACAAACTTTTGTATACTAACAATCTGACCATCTACCACCATATGATCCATCATTATAGCAATTGCTACAGGGTATTGAACTCCTTTATCTGCTGCTCTTTGCATAGCATAGAAGTTATCTTTCTTTAATACAGCATTAGTAGCTGATAAAGATAGATCGTCTATCAATAGACTTTTATTACCTTCTTGTAAAATATTGAGGTATACTAAAGCTGCACGAGCTTTCTTACTCCCTCCTACAGCATGTATAGCTCTAGCCCAAGTTTTATTAGTAAAGAATATACCTTTCTGAGCAACGAACAAAGCATTACCTGTACCACCTACAAACTGAGCTGACGCTGAAATAGGGTTTAATGCTAATGTCTTTAAACTAAAGAAAGATATAGCTGACTGTACTGTCTTTAATAATGAGTATTCTTTGTTAATATTAAGTAATGGAATATTCACCTTAATCTTAGTGTCACTTCCTTTACCTTGAAGACTATCATAAATGTAATAATTAATAAAACCTTCTAATAAGTTAGCATTTCTATCATTATTTTTAACAGATTTAACCTTGCCATTTTCTAATACTATATTATTAAACGCATCAGTTACTAAACTCTTTTTACTTCTCTCAGCTTCCAATAACATAAGTGATTGATCTTCAATAGAATGCATAGCTTCATAGTTATACATATGAGCTGACCATACACCATACACTTTAAACAAGTCTCTTGACTTTTTAGAATAATCTGTCACACCAGTCTTTTCATCTGTTACTCCCATGTCTTTAGTAAAGTATACAGGAATACGATTAATAATACTACCATCGGTTGGATCAACTTCTGGAGTGTATGCTGTACCTGAATCCACTTCTAAGCTTTCAAAGAATCCTTTAGTACTAAACAATCCTTTTACATCTCCAAATACTAACTGATCTAATTTACCAGCATATGTAGAAGGTATAAACTTAGTTACATTTCTATCAATCATTCCTAGTTCTTCAGCATAGTTATTTAAAGACTGGAAGTAATCATACATCTCTTTTAACGGACCGTTAACGTAATTACCTGCAGCATCTTTTCTATTTAACTCTGCCCACTTTTCAGTGTACCATTGAGACTTAGGTTTAAGAAAGTTGTTATCTTTATTAATTAAAGCCTTAGTGTTAATTTTACCATCTTCTCTTATCACTTGGAAGTTACTCTTCCATTCAGCAATCTTTTTAGCAACCAGTGCTGCATTTTCTTGTTCATCTAAAGCATACTGTATAGATTTAAAAAACTCAATCTGTCTTTTTTCTGACGCAGCAAACTTAACATCATCAAATTCTACGTTATCTACAAACCACTCAAAGTTACCATCTTCAATAGCTTTGTCTCTAGATTTATAAAACTCTGATTTATAAGTACTTACAAAGTTACCATTCCAGTTACCCTTGTCATTAATCTGAAGAATCATCTCCATAGCTTTATCAGTACTAATACCTTTTCCAGCTGCCCATTGTTTAAACTTCTTTTTAAGAGCTAGCAATTCACCAGCTGTCTTATCAAACTTAGCATCTCTTCTATTCTGAGCAATTCTTAATATCTTAGAGAAGATTCTAAAAGCCTTTTGAGGGATGTTAGATAAAGAAGTTAACCATCCTCTTAATGTTCCCACTGCAGTCTCAGAATTAAGATAGTTAAATATACCATTGCTTTCAGCTAGTTTACTAGTTTGCTCATCACGATAGTTTTTAATTGTATCAACTAACTTAGTAACCTTAGAAGTCATTTGTAAAAACTTTTCATTCACTTCTTTAAAGGCTGCCATCTCTTTAGCATTTCCTTTCTCTTTAACTACAGTGTAGTATTGATCACGTAAATCATATAATAGTACATTACTTTTACCAAACACCTCAAGAATCTTAATAGCTTCTTGAGTGTCTTTACCAGTCAGTGTTTTGTTTTCTAACATTTCACTGTACTTCTTATACTCTAATAATCCTAAGTCAACAAGTCTATTAACCTTACCCTTTAATTGTAAGTCACGAATAGCTATTCTAAGCTGACTAAGCTCCTCTCTCTTTTTATATAGCTCTTCTTTAGTATATCTAGTATTTTGAATCTTATCATAAATACCATTAAGCTGTTCTATAAGAGAATCCAATTGATCATCCCCTGTACTTTCTGTTCTAAGAACTACAGGTAATAAATAACTTTTCTCATCAGGAATTTTAGTAGGATCGGTATTACCTACTTCTATGCCTTTAATAGTTTCAATTCTTCCATCTCTAAAAGAGAAGGCTGTTCTAATAGGGATGGCACGAATCTTACCAAACTTACTAAACCCGTATTGTAATTGTAAGATTTTACGATAGTTTTCTAACTGAATCCTATACATCTGCTCTTTATATGTCTTGATATCAGTCTGTTCTTTTCCAATCTCTTGGGACTTCCAGTCATAGATATCTACTAATCCATCTGCTTGTATTGCTAGCAAGTCAATACTACCAGCAATTTTAGTTTTCTGATCAAAGATTTTAACCTCAGTCATAAACACAGTGCTATTATCATACTGATTTAAAACTTCTTGTATATACTCATTCAATCCTTTATAGACAGCTTGATTCTTAATCTTAATATCTATAGGTTTTTGACTAGGTCTTTTAGTACCATCCTCGTTTAACCAGCTATCAATTATATCTTTAATCTGCTCATGGATAATATCTCCATATTCAGCTTTAGCTAAGTCAATAAGCTTTTGTTTATCACTTCTTTGGTCAGATCTAAATATCTTCTTAAGCCACTTATCTACATAAAAAGATGTAACAGATCCTTTACCTTCTACACCTTTATACCTATAAATGTGTCTCTTCTGGCCAGTTCTGTTATCAATACTGTTATCAAGATCAATGTTATCTTGATCTAATCTTAATCCTTGTACAGGATCTACTAAGTGATAATACTCTTCATCAATTAAACCTTCATCAGTTAATTGAGCAGTTTCACCATCAATGATCTGCTGAGCTGCATCCTCAAAAGGATTCTCATCAGCTTGATTAAATATAGAAGTGACATACTCCCATAATCTATTAAACCAATTAATTAGAGATCCTAATTTCTCATCAGTTTCTTCTAAAGCTTGATTCTTAACTATATGTTCAGCTATCACTCTACCAATAGCTTCTTTTTTTATCTTATCAAAATTAATAGATCCATCTTCATTACGAAAAGCTTTTTTATTCTTATACTGATTAACTGTAGTGGTATACACCTTATACCCAGTTATCTTATTGTACATCTCTTTATATAAAGGATGTCCAGGTCCTAGCATTTCTACAAAGAAGTGAGCTGCCTCTTCAGGTAATACATCTAAAGAAGCTTTGTTTTCTACCACCTCAATAATCTTATTAAGCATGCTAGCTTTAGCTGCAGCATTAATTATATTTCCCTCTGAATCACGTATCTCATTTACAGACTGAATAGATACACCTATTTTTTCTAAGAAACGTATAACTGCTTTATTATCAGACTCTTTAGGTTTAGCAGCCACCTGTGGTTCATTCACAGGCATTGGCTCCTCCATTTCTTCTACATCCTCTCGTTCTATAACAGGAGTCATCTCATCATTAAGTAGCTGATAGTATGCTGATGCATCTGAATCTTTATGATACTCATTATGTAACTCTTGAAGTTCATCAAAAAACTCATCATTTATTATAGCATAGGCATTTCCTTGCCTAAAGTTCTCTCTATTACCTGTAGGATATAGTATAGGTATCTGTTTAATATCCACTGTAAATAACTTATCAGTATTTGTAACACCGTACTTATCCTTAGCTATTTTAGAATACTTATCATTATATAATCCAAATTCCATGCTGATGATTTTCATGTTATCATCAACAAGTCCTTTCTTTTTAAGATTATCAATTGTGTTCTGTCTTACGTTACAAACCATTGTTTAAATATTTTAGCAAGTAAATGGATCTTTTTCATCTAGGTCCTCATTATTATCTATCTGATCTGTTAAATCTTTATCCTTTTTAGTAGGAGTATTTTTTTCTTTAAACATATCAGGGAATAATTCTCTAGCACTTACATAGCCACCCATCATCAATTTAGTACTAACATCAGCTTCTTTACTGCTGTTGTTCTCTAAAATTGACTCTTGATTAGGATCAGTATACAATTCTAGCATCTTATTTCCATTACCTAATTTACTTATAGGTAAGTATAAAGTGTTTCCTTTCTTATCTTTTAAATCAGACTTTTGGAAAAGAACTGGTTCAAAAGCCTTAAACACTGTTTTATTCTTCTTCATCTCTCTATACTCTTCCTTACTCACCTTAGGATTCTTAATATATTTTACATAGAAGTCATGCACAATTGCAGAACTTTCAGGATTAATACTAAGACTTCCGCCTCTCACCTTTAACCAGTAAGGAGCTTTTGGAACAATACTTCTATTAGTCCAGTTGTTCTGATGGAAAGTTCTCCAAACTTGCTCTGTGTCAATTTTAGGATCAGCTTTGAATTTATCTAGAATAGTCTTAACTAGCTCAGAGTAAATTTCAGTACTTAATATCTTTTTAAAATCAACAAAACTAGATTGTAAACCTGATTGCAAGATACTAAATTTGGCTAAATTATCTGTAAAAGTAAGCAAATCATTATCTGCAGTTTCCTGAGCATACTCCTTTAAGTTATTTAAAGCTTCAATTACATTGTTAATTTGGAATGTATCCATTCTATTTCTAAACAACATGATGTTATCAGTCTTGGTAGCATCGTCAGTCATTAACGGAAGTAGTTCCTTAATAACTAAGTTATCTGAAATATTAGGGTCTATAGAGTTTTTATAGTCATAAAGCTTTTTAGCCATGGTACCACCACTTGTAAAGAAGTCCTTATACAAGCTGTTCATCACCTTAGTCTTACCATCATTATCTACGAAAGGTGTAGTATGTAATACATAACCAATAACATGATTCTGATACCTATTAATTAGATTAGTAACATCATCCTTTGTAAAAAAATACTCTGGGTCATCAATCTTACTATACAATGGTTGGAACACCTCTTGTAATTCAGGGCTTAAAGTGATAAAGAAGTTCTTAAACATATTAAATATATCTTCCTTTTGAGCTTTCATCTCACCTAGGAATGTATTATCTAATACTGATTCTGGATTATTAACAAACTCTTCAGAAGCCGATCTTTCCCATCTAGCTATCTGTAACATATTTTCTTGAGTGGTACGAGTCTTATTGGTATCGTAGCTAGTAGCCTGCATAAAGTTACTTAAGAATCTAGATTGAGATTCATATTGTAAGTAGTTCATTAGTACAGAGATTTGTAATGCTGCATCTGCTCTATCACCATTAGAAACACCTTGCTTAAGTTCAGATAAGCTATAAGACCCTTTGCTTTGATCCACCTCATTAAGCTGCTTAAGAATGCTAGCTTTCATAGCTGATTGTACACCAGCTGGGGAATCTTCTACAGAAGCTAATTTAGCTTTTAAATTACCACCAGTTAATCTATCATAATACGGAGCTATCACTTTGTAAAATAAGTCTTGTCTAATTAACTCTTCACCGTTAATCTTCTTAAAGTTAGATTTGTTCTTACCTAGCTCTGTAAAATAACTATCTAATATAGGTTGGTTAAAGAAATATGCAAGCTCATTTACAGGTACACCATGATGTTGTAAATAAAACCATGTACCTGCAGTGTTTAAAGAGAAGTTTAAGTCAAATACAAACGGATTCTTAGCCCCGTCCACAAATCCAGATAGAGCTTCTGACATTAAATCAGATATAGTGTCTCCATTTACATCTGTAATGTGACCTATGTTGTATAAGTTATCCTCTGTTTTAGGATGATGACTCAGTTTAATATTAATACTTCTTTGAGTCTCATCTTTGCCAGCTAAGTATTTAATACCGCTAGTCTTAAACACTGAATTAAGTTTCAATCCGCTCACCTGAGCTATAGCATGTAAAGTGGAATGTAATGCTGCAATACCTACCATTCTCTTAGCAGTTAAGTATCTCTCTCTAGTAGTAGCAGATCCTACAAAGGTTCTTAAATAAGTAGGAGACTTCTCGTCTTCTTCTAATTTAGTACCTGCAGCCACCTTAGCTTTCTTAATAGTTTCAGCCAACACTTCTAAGTTCTCTGTAGTGTTAGGAACAACTAGTTGTGAGTAGTTTTCAGGACGTAGGATAAGCTCAGACATAACATTGATAAGCTTATTCTGTAAACCTTCTTTGTCTACATCATTAGCAGGAGTATATATTAAAGATTTCTTTCCTCTATACTGAGCATTATAACGACTTAATCCTTGTTTAAAGAACGCAAAGTCTTCTTGAGTTTTCTTGTCTTTAGCTATATCACTCAAAGAAGTCAGAGCTCCTTTAGATAATCTACCCTCATCTGTGTAAGTAGATCTATTAATCTCTTTAATTTGAGTACTACTTAAAGAATTTAATAAGTCATTAGCATACCTCTCATCTTTACCACGAGCTACCATATCAGCAATCATGAAGTCTTTAAACTTCTTACTACTATAGTCAGCTACTACTACAGAAGAATTAGGTAAGTAGATGTTTAATTTATCTATATCAAAGTCAGATCCGGCTTTACCTACAATCTCAGATGGAACCACAATCATGTCTCCATTTGTAGAAGGAGTAAATCCTTTTATTACAATAGCTTCAATTGAGTTAGGAGCCTGTGTAGGAATACGGAATCCAATACCTTTTAATAACTGAGAATCTATATTACCATTAACTTTATAAACACCATTTTCTAAAACCATTCCTAATTCCTCAGGAGTAACTTCTTTAAATGGCCAGCTAATATACACTTCCATACCTGCAATCTTTCCGTTTTCATTACGGTAGAATTTAAGATCTGAAGACTGCATACGAACACTAGCTTTTTCATCTTTACTTAACGTAAGTATAGCTTCCTTAGTTAATTTAACATACTTACCATCTTTTAGATATGCGTAGTCTCTTGGGTTCCTCTCATAAAGTGTGCTTGCTACTTGTACTGAAGCTTTACCGCTCATCTTCTCAGATATAACACGAGAGTCAACAATAGAGTTTAAGATGTTATCTATCTTGTCTTTATTGATAAGAGTATCAAATGGATACTGCAATTCTTGTGTATCATCTTGGTTAATGATATAGTTAATAGCATTAACTATGTTCTCTGGTAAGTTTCTTTTCTCAGCCTCAGCCTTTAGTGTACGTACTAATTTAGAAAGATCTTTTACAACGTATTGATTATCAACCTTTTCTAATCCTAATTCTCCAAGTAGGGATTGTTTACCCAACTTAATCATCTTAGTAATAATATCATTATATTCAGCTATAAGCTTGCCTATCTCTTCGTTGATAGGAGCACCATTACTAAAGAAGTTAGTCATAACAATCTTACTAACCTGAGTACCACGAACTACATACTGCTTTGGTTTACTAGACTGCTCCACTTGAATACCATAGAACTTACTATACAACTCTTGACGTGGTAAAGACTCTGGTAAAGTGTATTTATTATTTACAACTTGTACATTAGCACTTCCGTCTTCAGAATAGATAGATAAGAATTCATTATCTTCTGTAGTTACATTACCCACCTTTTGACCTGATTCAAAACCAATAACATCTACTTGCTCATTTTGAGCAGCTAAATATAATGATTCAAATTGTGTACCTTCTATGTGACGGTAAAACTTGGGTTGCAACGAGTGCTTTAAAAATACAGGATGAGTTAGATTATCAGTCTTAGCATATCCAAAGTATTGAGGCTTAAGAACTTGGAATATAAATCCAGGATCTCCTTTCTCATATATTTCTTTAGAAGATTCAATCTCAGCTTTTGTATAAGTTTTATATTCAGGACTTGACTTACCCACCTTAGTACCATTTGCTTTCTTAATAGAACCAGAGCGTACTAATTTCTCATAAGCCATTTCATAATTCCATTGTACTTCAGCTTGGTTGTTAAACTTACCACTCATGAATAAGATGTCTCTGATAGCATCAGGTAAACCCATTGCCATAGCATCTGCTTCTACTAAGTTCATATAAGCTTTAACACTACCTGTAAACTTACCACTCTTCATAATGAATCCTGTAAGTTGACCTTGATCATCAAAACGTGCACCAATCTTAGACTCAGCTTTTTCTTTAGTTAAGTTGTTCTGAATCAATTGAGCGTATGTATTTTCTACAATGTCTTTATGGAAAAGACTAGCTACGTTCATATCTTTAAATGATATGTTCTTTATAGTCTGATGTACATCTTTAGCACGCTGCTTACCATCATTACGTACCATATTGTTATCCATCCATGCTACTACATCAGTATCTTCTACTAATGCCTCCTTGTTAGAAGTGGCACCGTTAGCACGCTTAGGTAAGTCTTTGTACATAGCCGGGTGACCATATATAACTTTATGTTGCTCAGTTAGCAAGATCTCTTTATTGATAGCAAGGATACCAGCAAGATTGTTAATGTCATCTTCTGTGTAACCACTACGCTCTAGATTCTCAGAATCTTTTCCTAATGTTCTATATCTAATGTTTTGAGTCTCACCCAATCCTAAAATAGTATTAAGTGTATCATTATCAATAGCATCTGTAATATATAATTCACTAGAGAAAGCTGCAGGCTTTACAAACAAGTCTTGACTCTTTAAAAACTCTGCAGTTTCTGCTATCTTATCATTTAGATAGTTCTTAATCTTAGTTTTTATCTTAGCATCATTAGCTTCAACAAACTCTTCAAAGTTTTCATATTTAGGTTCTTCAGAAAGAACATCTGATTTAAACTTGTTAATCAAGTCTTTACCTAAGATATCTCTAAAGTGCCCAAGATTGTACACCCCGGTATTCTCATCTTGATAGTACTGAATGTTTATAGGATCTTGAGATTGTATTACAGCTGCAGACATTTCATCAGCCAATTGAGCCATATACTTGTCAATGATTGCAGTGTCATTAAACTCCTGCATATCACGCACATCTTTAGAATTCACTATTAACTTACCAGGAATGCTAATACCATATTCAGTGCTCTTATCAGAGTTAATATTAGAGAACACTATGTTCTGTAATAGGTAATGAATCTCATTAGCTACTCTCTCAGGGAATTGAAGCTTAGCTGTATTAGCACCGTCTACATCACTGATACCTGTACCAGAAATAACATGGTACTTAAGGTTTGTATTTCTTTTACGTCTACCCGCTTTGTCAAACAGAATACCTCCAGCCTTTAAAAGCTCAGAGTTAGTTTGATATGCATTAAGAACTACGTTGTCATCTTCATCAATAAAGCCTAACCAAGGACATGTTTGCACAAGTTCCTTTTGAGACTTAACTGTATTTAAAGTGTTAATAGTATTACTTAACAATGAAGGGATATTAACAGAATACTGTGTTTCTCCCTCAGCATTTAAATAACTAAGAACATTATCTTCACTATTAAACTTAGATTCTATACTAATAAGTGTACTAAGTCTACC
>Ga0208022_1000055_pt1 | contig 51850 bp, 29 predicted proteins | sample ColrivemetaGS747_FD_187622 | JGI IMG/M metagenome (GOLD analysis project Ga0208022, IMG submission 187622) | Estuarine microbial communities from the Columbia River estuary - Freshwater metaG S.747 (SPAdes) (version 2) | ecosystem: Environmental > Aquatic > Marine > Intertidal zone > Estuary ...
AGGATCTTGAGATTGTATTACAGCTGCAGACATTTCATCAGCCAATTGAGCCATATACTTGTCAATGATTGCAGTGTCATTAAACTCCTGCATATCACGTACATCTTTAGAATTCACTATTAACTTACCAGGAATGCTAATACCATATTCAGTGCTCTTATCAGAGTTAATATTAGAGAACACTATGTTCTGTAATAAGTAATGAATCTCATTAGCCACTCTCTCAGGGAACTGAAGCTTAGCTGTATTGGCACCATCTACATCACTGATACCTGTACCAGAAATAACATGGTACTTAAGATTTGTATTTCTTTTACGTCTACCCGCTTTGTCAAATAGAATACCTCCAGCTTTTAAAAGCTCAGAGTTAGTTTGATATGCATTAAGAACTACATTATCATCTTCATCAATAAAGCCTAACCAAGGACATGTTTGTACAAGTTCCTTTTGAGACTTAACTGTATTTAAAGTGTTAATAGTATTACTTAACAATGAAGGAATATTAACAGAATACTGTGTTTCTCCCTCAGCATTTAAATAACTAAGAACATTATCTTCACTATTAAACTTAGATTCTATACTAATAAGTGTACTAAGTCTACCACCAATTACATTCTTTCCAAATAGATCAGCCAAGTCTTCTATCTCACCAGCTTTCATCACATTAAGAATCTGCATAGCTTGCTCACGAATACTTGCTTGAAACTCAATAAGTTGTGGTAACTCAGCACTAAATTCAATACCTAATTGATCTAATACATTCAATGATGTTAAGATGTCAAAGTTAGGAATGTCATTAAGAGTATCCATTAACTCACGATAGTTGTCAGACTTTCTATTAATGATCATACGACCATTAGTATCTAGTTTAACCAAATCAGTTTGTTTATTCTGAATTCTAACTTTTAAGTTATTAGCCCAGCCGTTTCTGATTCTATCTTCATTAACATTCAATAATGGGTTAGCATTATAGATATATCCTTCATCAGATATAATAAGCTTCTCAGGTTGGAATCTAGCATTGCTAAAACTTTTAGTAAAAGATACACGTAAAGACATGTCATCTCTATCTAAGGTAGTAGCATCTATCTTATTACCTTTAACATCTTCATACTTAAGACGAAGCTTTAAGTTACGTAACCAGCCAAAACCATCACGGTAGTTACCATCTGATTTATACTTAGTTTCTAATCTGTTAAACATCTGATCAAGAACGTTAGTTCTATTACCGTCTTTATCTACAATGCTTACAATATTACTTAGCTCGTTTAATAAAGTGACATGCACCTTATCTTCTTCTACTAACTTAGGTTGGTTAAAATCATTCTTTACAAGAACCACCTTACCATTTTTTACCTGAGTCTGTGGTAGGGAAGCTAAAAGTAATCTAACATTAGTGTTAGTCATGCTTCTTGGATCTACCGTAATTGTATCTCTAATACCTAAAGTATCAGTTTTATCTTCTTCTGCAGTTTCAATCTCACTAAACATTACACCATATCTTTCAAGACTCTTTCTAAATTCAGCGTAGAATTCTTGACTATAAGCATCCACTGCAGTTCTTAAGTTAGGACTGATTACAGCAATGTTATCTAACACTTGAGCCATGGACTCTTTCCACAAATCTGATAATAACTGATTAGACTCTTGTTTAGAAAGAGTACCTAGGATACTATCAATGTTATTCCCTTTAGAGAATAGATTAGTAAAGAAATGATATTTTAATCCTTCTAATACATCAGAGCTTTGCTTCTGAGTAAAGTTACCTATTCTAAACACAGGAGACATTACATTCTTTTCAGAGATAGCTCTTGAATTCTTGAACCCACCTGTACCAATTTTCTTAAATAAGTTATTAATAGTACCATCTAACTCTTGTCTGTCTGTAGGACTTAAGTTAAACAAAGACCTAATAAAATCCCATAGCCTCTGGAAGAAGCCTTTAACTTTACCAGAAGGTGTTTGAGCATTTAATGTATAAGTTCTAAACTCTTCAGCAAGCATTTCACGTACATCGTACATAGAAGCATCTGAATAGTTCTTAGTTTCTTTACTAAATGGGTTATAGAATGTACCAGTTCTTTCTTTAAACTCTTTAGCTAATTCCCCCTGCTCTTCAGGACTTAAGAAACTAGCCCACACTGCTTCAAAAGCTTCATGGTAACCTGTACCAATCTCAGCTTTCTCATAGATGTAAATAGCTCCTTTTAAAAATGCTCCCCAAGCTTTATTATAAATAAGCTCTCCCATCTTTTTAATAGGGATCATAGGAAGATTCTTTTTCATAAATGCACGTAGCTTATCAAAGTCTTCAGTCTGAGTCATTTGATCAAGTGCTAATCTGAATGGAGCATCTTCATCTCCTATAGAAGGTAATTGAGATATTAAAGCCTTAGTTAATAAAGTCTTAGTAATATTAATATTCCCTCCCATTACTGGCATACTAACTTCAGCTAGCTTAGCCACCTCACCTGTATCTACATTCTTTTCATATATAGCAGCAGACATTTTACCATTTTCTACTACAGCATTAGCTACAGCATCTTCAATATTAAAATATATATTACTAGCTTCTTGATTGTTAGCTTGTTGCTCTTCTAATAGCTTATACTTAGCATCTATTTTTTCTACAATAGCTTTTTCAATAGCTCTTTCTTCTGCAGTAAATTCTCTATTAGCAAGAAATGCCTCAGGATCTAAAGCCTCAGCAAGAGCTGCCATTATCTCAGTAGTCTTTTGCTCTTCTAAATCAGAAACTTTTTTAGTAGTAGTTGTAGTACCTGTTCTAAAATCAGTTAAAAACTTTTGAGCCATCTCAAATATAGGATTTAATGCTTTAGATGTACCGTATGTGTACTTAGTAAGATGAGCAATGTTTTCTAAAATTACAGTCTTATTAGCTACAATATCTTTTTGAGATTTAAATCTAGTAGACTCTGTAATTTTAAATGTCTTAGTATTCTTAAGTTGAATAACTACACCACCATTCTTAGGTTTGTAAGTAATTTCATAATTCTTAACTTGGATCTTTTGCTTCTCACCTGCAATAAAGGCATCTATGTCTTCATCCACCTCAGATCCTTTCACTTTATTTACACCTCTAACTTCTTTAGCTGATGTAGATTTACTAGGAGTTTTTTTCTTAGGAGCTTCTTCCTCAACAGTATCATCTGTTAATGTTGGATCTTTCCATACAATATATACGTTACTACGCTGAGGAGTCTCAGAATCATATAGAGGTAAAGATGTATATACAGGTGGGACATCAGTGTCACGACCTGCTAATAAATACTCTTCATAGCTTTTATACTTAACATTAGGAACAGCTTTTTTATTTACAAACTTAATACTTGTAAACGGACTGTTATCTTGTAATGCTGAATTATTAACATGATGAAAAGCATTAGATAATAATCTTTCTTTATTCTTAGCAATAGCTTCAGGCTTGAAGTCTATCTTTATATTACCACGATGTAAGCCACTATCTATCCAGAAGTACTTATTACTTACACTTCCTTTTCTAGGTTTAGACCAGTTCAACACTCCACGTAAATAATCATAAACAAGATCATATTCTGCTTGTTCTGACTTAGTCAACACTGTAGCTTTTTTCTTTGTCTTACCAAATCCAAATCCGTATTTCTTAATGAAGAACTCTGATAATCTAGACATAGCACTTATTACAGTGGTCTTTTCATCATCAGATAATTCACGGTTGAACACTCTAACAATTTTATCTCCCCAGATCTTCTTACCGTTCTCATAGGTATACTCTTGCATTACAGCACGACCTGCTAACACCCCAGATAAAAGAACACCTTTACCTGTAGATATTCTTAAACCGATATTAGCTTCTGGATTAGAAGCACTTCTTAAATCTGTAAAGTCAGGATTTTCTACAGTGACACGACCCGCTACTTGTGCTTTAGCAATTTCACGTTTACCATTAGCATTAATGGCACTAGTATATTCAATTCTTTGAGTACCAGGAGATGTAGTTTGTACAGTGAGATATACAGGAGCTTCTTTAACTCTTTCAACTAACGCTTCTTGATAAGCTTTTTCCTCATCAATAATAGTCTGAATAGCCTCATCGGTAGTATCTTCATCTACACTATAACTGCTACGAACTCTTTCTACATCCCAGCTTTTAATATCAGCAAGGGAACGATAGATTATATTATCAGCAGTAGCCTGTCCTTCAGGAATTAATTTATTATCACCATCTACATAAGAATAGCTAATTGCACCAGCGTCATCTGTAACCTTCTTAACTATAACAACTTTAAGGTCATCTTCGTTAATATCAGATTGTCTAATAGCAAATTCATCATTATCTTTAGTAATAACCTTTAAAGCGTATCCTCTTCTATTTAAATTATACTTTGCAGTGAATGCAAAGAAACGATCAGTACCACTATCTTTATTGATAATAGTATCCTCTTCATCTATATATTGTCTCCCAAAAGTCTTATTAAATCCTACCTCTTCAAACTTAGGTAGTCTATTTTGTGAACTAAATGTAGGTTGAGTGTTGTCATCTTCTAACTCATCTTCTTCCCCATTATTAAAATCTTTAGAATCTTTGCTTTTCTTTATAGGTAACTTTCCTCTACCTTTCTTAGCTTCTGGGATAACTTCCTCCCATCCTTCATTAGCTATTTGAGCAGCTAGTTCTGAAGCATCTATATCTACTGGTGGATTTTGGTTTACCTTTACGCTCACACTATTATTCTCAGGATCTACATCTTGAATAGTTAATGTAGATATAGTATTATCATCATTCTTTAAAGTGTACTTCTTACCAGTTACAAAGTCAAAAGTTTGCTGTTCACCACTTTGATCACTATACGTAGCAGTCATAGTTTTAGCAGACATGTCTGGAAGCTCAGTAGTTGGTTGAAGAGCATCTTCTTCCATCTTCTTATTGAAAGGGCCTATGATATTAGAAGCAATATATTTTAAGAAGTTATTCTTACCATCTACTGTATCAGCATACTTACCCCATTCAAAACCTACGGTTTTAATATGATTCTGAATCTCTCCTCTTAACTTAGCTTTCTTATTGTATTGTTCAAAGACCTTAGGATCATTACGTTCAGCTTTTTCAAACTTATAGAATCCGTTCTCGTCAGTCTTAATTTCTTTTAAAGAAAGAGCATTATCTTTTTCTAAAGTGCTAAGATTCTTCTCTAATCCTACAAGAACTTTCTCAGCTATTTCTAAATCAAACGTGTTATCTTTAGACTTAAGATCTTCAATCACTTCATTCTGAGATTGTATTCTAGTCTTTATATCATTAAGTTGTTGTACAATACCATCTGTTAAAGATGAATTTTCATTATTAACTAATTGATTACTAATGGTTTGTGTATCAGATAGTAATTCAGATTCTAAATTCTTATAGATAGTTTGATCAGTAGCTAAATCAATCATACGAGATTTTCTACCTCTATCTACATCTGTACTATCAAAAATGATATCAGAGTTTAATAGCTTATTCTGAGAGATGATAGCTCCTGCTATGCTCTTGTACTTATTTATTTGATCAGTAACATCGTTATCTAATACAAACCCTAGTTTAACAACGTCTTCAGGAGCAGCTTTAGCTACACCATCTAACTTGCTCATTAATGTATCTTCTATACCTGCATTGATATGAGCTGTAACAAAATCAGCAAAAGCTTTATTTCTTAATAGATCACGCTTAAAATTATCAGTAACACTTAACGATTCATCTAATGCTGAGTTTACAGATTGGAAACTTGATGTTACACCAGCAATCTTTTTAGTATCAATTATAGGTTCTCCTTGAGGATCTAATACTAAAGTTTCTTTAGTGATAGGATTACCATTCTCATCAGCAGCTTTTATAGTTTGAGTCTTATATATATTACCAAACTTTAACCAGTTCTGCTGTGCAGAATTATATGCTTCTACAGCTGCTGTAGTTGCTAACTTATCTTGCTTCTGTTGAGATATAGAACTAAACCCACCACCCGGTGCACCTAATATAGCACCAATACCAATACTAGTTGCAGCTTCTTTATCTCTACCTAATGTAGCATCAATAGTCTGTCTACCGTATTGAGTAATTACTTCTCCTAATTCATTCATAGTGGCAATCTTACCAGCAGCACCATAGTTTTGGTTTACTCTCTGAATTGCAAGCTGAGCGTTTTCTTCTACATATCCCTCTGATAAAATACCCACAGTAGCACCTTTTAAGAATGCTCCTTTTTTACTAGACAAGAATTTTTCTATCCCTCCAACTGATTGTCTAATAGCTAAGTCTTCACCAAACATAGTTCCACCAGTAAGACCTTTAGCTACAGTCCCTTCTCCTTTACCAAACATTTTACCAAACCACTTTAACTCAATTGCATTTGTAGCAGCAAGTATACCAGCATTTAATAAAAATGTATTTTGAGCAGACCCAGCAGCTATTCTTCTTTTCTCTTCCTCAGTGTATAATGTACCGTCAGCTTTTCTTTTTAATCCACCATATTCATCATATGTTAAAGACTCCATAACATAATCTTTAACTCCTTTAGCTTCAAACATTGCTTCTGAGCTAGTAGCTAATGCCCAAGCATTAAACTTATCTAATCCTTTAAAAGCAGTATTACCTTTAGCAATATAATTACTTGCTATAGCAGCTCCTTCTATCTCAGCTTCCGCAGCACCAATACCAACTCTTAATCCAGATGCAGCTTTAATTAAGTTAGCACCAAACTTTAATTTAGATAATGCCAAACCTGGAACCCATGCTGATACTAAGAATGCTAAACCATCACTGACATCTGTCATCCAAAAATCACCATCAGTAAATGCTCTTGACCAAAAGCCTTTTTCTCTATCATTTGCTTCTTGATATGTAGGTAACCAATCCTTTTTAACCTTCTCATCTAAGCTATCAAACACTTTTGAAAAAGCATTATCAGATGCATTAGATATTAAATCTGAATCCCAATCATTTGTAAGTAATCCTCCAATGTAACCTACACTCTGACCAACTTTAGTTGCTACACCTAATCCAAATCTAGCTACACCCTTCCATGCAGTTTCAAATCCTCCTTGCCTTTCTCCATAAAAGTCATCATTATCTAATCCATATCTATAACCATAATCTTCTCCTTCATATTTTCTAACTGTATCATCATAGTTTGTCAATTTAGGATCTAGCCAATCATATTTAGTAAACTTATTAATTCTATTAGATGCTATAACTACATTATTAAATGCTTGTTCATATGTTAAACTAGATTGACTAGGTCTAGGTTTCTGATCAAGTTCTTGTTTAATCTTAGCATACTGCTCTGATTGACTTTGGGCAATAGGAGACATTCCAGGAATAGGTTCATTTAGACCTAACTGTTGAACGTTATCAAAAGTAGAACTTTGATCAACTTCTGGAGCAGTATCTAATTGTTCTTGTTCTAGCAAATTTTCAGCCATAGAATATTATTATTTTATAAACCTTTTAATATAGCATTTAACTCAGCAGGCTTGTTTACAAGCTCTCTTGCAAAACCATACGCTTGAAGAGAAGTACTAAATGTTCTATCTACTGTTTTATTATTATTAATAGTTAACATATAATTATTATCTTCTGGAGTGTACCCAGCTATTTTAGTAATTGCTACCACAATATTACCAGCTTTTCCTGATATTGGCATTAATTCACTCATTTCTTTTCCTTGAACAGAAACAGGTCTTTCATCTAACCCTTGCAAAACTGCTCTATCAACAGGGTTAACACTATTATAAGGGTTTAAAATCTGAGCAGCTGGTATTATATTACCTAAATTTTTACCTATAAAGACTCTTCTTTTATCATCATAGTTAATAGATACGCCATTTTTACCATCAAAGTCAGTACGTAACTTTTCCTTTAATTGTGTAATAGCATCTGGAGTAATTTTACCTTCAAGGTCGTTAAGACTAAATTCTATATCAAAAGAGTTAGGTGTAGGAAAATAATTAACCCCACCAATCTTGCCAGTATTACCAGTCATTGCTTCAATATCAGCTATAACTTTTTTCTGATTAGGATTGTCTGCACTATATGTATATCCTTTTCTATTTACAGCATCCATTTCTCTACTTGTAGTATTATAGTTATTAATTAAATCATTGTATTGTTTTAAAGTGCTTATTACTTGAGCAGTAGGGATTCCTAATTTATTAGCAGCATATATATTTCCACCAAAGTTTTTATAAATATTTTGATCTTGATCATATCTTGAAAGTCCAGTGGGTCCTTTATCAAAATAAGCATCTCTATTAGCTATACTAGAAGATTGTCCAATTGTTTTTCTACCTTCTTCTTTTAACTGAGTAATTTTTTGTATTAAATCATATGTTTCAGGACCTAATTGATCATAAGCATATTGTTTAGCTCCTACTCCCCAATTATCTTTTCTAGATTGAAGTGTTGAAGCTATAGTACGAGCATTACTATAAGCTTGTACAGTCTTTTCATTAGGATGCTGAGATACATAAGTAGATACATCGGCTACAGTAACTGCACTAAATGATTTACCAACAGCAGTAGCTACAACATTTCTTAAAACATTATATTCTTTACCTCTATTAGATTCTGCAGCTTTAACTTCATTTGTTAAAGATGCAAGATCTGTTTTAACTTTAACACCACCAGTACTAATTTGAATAGGTTCAGTGTTTTTCTTATCTTCTTTATCAGCTAGACTCTTCTTATATCTTTCCACTGCAAAATCATGATCAAATTTAGCATACATCATAGCTACTTGGTCATAACCAATACTTTGTTCAATGTCTTTATGTGATAGACCATTAGCCAATTTTCTAATGTTTTGGTTATAGTACATATCATAAGCAAGACCTTCTATATTACCTGTTAAAAAACTCATGTCACCACCAGCAAGACTCTTTAAGTTATTTTCTAACTTTGATTGTCTTTGTTCATAGTAAGCTTGGTCTTCTTGTAAAGCTTTAATGTTCTCAGGGTTCTTTTCTCTTTTAATTCTATCCTTAGTTTCTTCAATCTTTTGAGCAAGAATTGGTATAGCATCTTGAACTTCATTAGTATAAAGTCCAGCTAAAGCTCTTGGGTCGTTACCATAACGAACAGAAGCTTCAATCTTCATTTGTTGTTTAGCTTTATCAGATAGTACACTATCTAAATACTTAGATAATTCTTCTTTAGTGTAAGACTTATCTTCTGTAGTTACGGTGTACATACCGTTAAGCTTTTCAATCTTTGTACGAGAAGGTTTAAATTCCTTCACCTTCTCAAACACTTCTTTATTCCAATCCCAATACGGAGTATAAGAACGTCTTTGACTATAGACATCTCTCCAGCTGCTAGGATCAGCACCTTCAAATTGTTTTCTTTGCTGACGGATGTAATCAATATTATCTTGACTATATTCCTTTCCTCCATCTTTTAAACGGAAAGAATCTCCTATAGACTCTTGTTGATCCCAGTGTGACGTAAGAGCCATATCACCAAGAACATCTGTATTCTTATAAAAAGGTTGAAAAACAGTTGAGGCATTTTGAACGTTCTGTTGTTGAGATAAATCCATAGCTGACAAATCTTTAAGATTGGTCATAGCCTCTTTTATAAACTTGTCTCTTGTCTGACCGTTTATAGGATTAGTTACAGAACGACTTATCTGTTTATATTTTCCAGCAATTTCACTAAACCCTTGCTCATACATAGACTGTCTGCGTCTTAGCATTGTGTCTAAGAAGCCGAATTCTGGTCTATATAACGACGGTTCTGGAAAAGCGTCTGTGACGTTTGGTATAAATGTTGCCATAATCTACATTAATAATATACGGTAAAATCTTTAAAGTTTAAAACTAAACTTGTCAAGTTTATATTACCCTTGTTTAATAGTTGTTGTTTTATTAGGTATGCCATCTCCATCTGTATCAACAGAAGAAGTTCTTCCAGATTGGTTCCTTAAGAAATCACTAACGGTAAGACCTGGTAGAAACTTTTGAGCTTCTGCATAGTTTTGACCTACAGATGCCCAATCAGGAATACCTGAATTACGAGAATTTGCGTAGGCTCCTAATCTATCAGGACCATAACCATTGATAAAGAAAGATCTACCGCTAAGTGGATCTATATTATACATAGGGTTAACAGCATTTATCATACCTAAGTTCATTCTATTATTCCAAGCTTGTCCGAAAGTTCTAGCTAAGTTATTTCTATAAGCATTTTTAGAGTTATCATATTGTTGATTAGCAATAGCATTACCCTTCCAAAGCTCGTTAACTCTTTCAGCATTATATAATTTCTGCTTATTCATGATATCACTTCTTAATGGAGCAAAGTAGTTAGCTATACCTACGTTATCATTTTGATAACGACCCAATATGTTAGCAGCATTTTCTGCAGCTTTGCCTTGTACAGCAGAAGCATTAGCCATAAATCCTTGAGGTCCTGCAAAGTTAGCTAGACCTTGTGTCATTATATTCATCTGTTCAGCATTAGCTGCTAGCTCTCTATTAGGGTCTTTAAATGTAGGTTCTGGTAATGTAGCATTATATTGAGCCATGTATGGTAAATACTTCTTAGGACTATTTAAAGCTGCTACACCCATATTAACTACATCTGGAGTCATATACCCAAATCTAGGATTATAAGGTTTATTTTTTCCTGGTTTATTTGGATCATTCTCTTCTGGTTTATTCATACATTTAGCAGCTGCTACACTAGGAGTGGTAGAAGCACCTGCTGCAAGTAAAGCAGCATTATCCATATAGCTAGAAGTTTGGATTATAGGCTTATTGTTAGCATCTAATCCTTTACATATATAACCAAGTAGTTCTTGACCAACAGGTCTAGGAGTAGCTTTAAAACTATCAAAATGCTCAGCACCAATTTGCATGTCATCTCCCATTTCAGGACGGTATGCATCTTTAGCAAATCTTCCAACAAACTTAGGATAGAAACTTTCTTTAAAGAACTTTTTATTAGTGTATAACTTCTTAGGATCATTTAACTGAGCGTCAGTTAATCCTGCAGTGTTAACACCTAATTGTTTAAAGTATTCTTTTCTAATATCAAGAGGAGACATGTTAGCCACTTTATCAGCACCTAATGCATCTTCAGCCACCATACGTTCATACATTTCAGGAGTGTATCCACCAAAAAACCCTGAATTTTTAGCACCATTAGCAAAAGTATAGCCAGGACTAGATCCCTGCATAACTGAATATCCTGGTTGGTTACCTGCAGCTGCTTTATTAAATCCAAATTTAGTAGCCAATCTTGCAAACTCTTTAGCATCTTGGCCAGATAATTTATTAATATATTTTTTACCTGATACTGTTTTTGTATCATATTTATCTAATAAAGATAAAAAGGCAGCATACTCAGGATCTGATTGATCAGCAAACTGACCTGTACCAGATGTTACAACATCAGGACCAGGAGCTGCACTACGCACTAAACTTCCATTATAAGGAGTAGTACCATCATCATTTCTTGTCCAACCAGCTGGTATATTTTGATTAGCAATCCTTCTTCTTTCTGAATCATCCATAGTCATTTGCTGAAGCATAGCAAGATTCTCTGGAGAAATTCCTAATGGATTAAACGCACCTCCTGTTTGATACATAGGTTCCATCATTTCTTCTTGACTAGGTTCTTGCTGCTCACCATATCCTTGTTCTTCTTGATTAAGCATTTGTTCACCACCAGATCTTTCTGCAATACTTTGTTCAACCTCTTGTATAACATTATCAGGTAGACCACCTTCTCTAGCTACATCAGGAATCCCTTGAGGAAAATCCTTCATAGATTCTTGTAGAAGAGCTAAATAGGCTAATTTCTTTTTGTAGTTCTTAACCATTAACTCAGCAGTTGATTTAGATACATCATCTGAAGTAGGATCTTCTATAATAGCTTTATACTTATTAAGGTCATAACGTTTAGCTATTTCAGCTGGAGTGTAACCTTGTGATCTTTCAGTTAAACCAAACATATCAAGAACAGTCTTGCTCTTAATCTTCATCTTCTTAGTATCAGAAAATACAAAAGAACCTTCTGGTACATTAAGAGGCACACCACCTTGTGTATGACGATTACCTGAAATCTTCATATGCTCTAACCCACCATCTCCATCTACATCCGCATATACAGTTTCACCACCTTCAGCTTCTATATTAGCTTCTTCTCTAGGTACTTCTTTAATAGTACTACTAATACTGCCATAAGGATTATCTGGCATGTCATCATACAGTTTGTTACTATTTAAGTCTAATCCCCAATTAGCCTGGCCGCCATACGCCATCTTTTCAGGGCTATTTATTATACGTATTTTCATAGTTTCTTTATCATTGATTAAGCTTCCACCATATTGAGCAAACATACCCTTATTAACTACCATTTGATCAGGTCTAAATTGACCATAAGCTGTACCAGTTTGAACATTGTCTCCACGAGAACCTGGTTGAACAGGAAACAAATTATCAGACATCTGTTGATCTCTCATATAAGACTTAGTATTATCCTGTTTATTTTTATCATCTACAAAATTAGTAAGAGCTCCTGCAGCATAAATAGCTCCAGTTAATGCGTTACTAGCTTTACCAATAGTTTTAAAAGTATCTAAGTTACCACTTAAACTTCTCTTAAGTTGTCTACCGTATTTAGGATCATTCTTAATTCTCTGATCCATTTCATATCCTGTAGGATCAGCTCTTTGAGCCACTTGATCTGCTAAACCAGGCATAGTAGAAGGATTAATAGGAGCATTAGGATTCTTAGCTCTAAAATCTGCTTCAGCTTTTTTAGCAGCTTCTTCTTGAGGATCTACAGGAGCTACTAAAGGTTCTTCTTTATAACCAGCTATTACAGGAGGTTTAAAACCAGATAGATCAACCTTAGCAGGTTCTTGCATAGGTTGTCCTACAGGTTGAATAGTAGATGCAGTTGTACTAGGAACACTTGTAGGAACAGCAGGAGCTGTAATGTTTTTACTAGCAAAGTGAGCAGCAACTGCACCTGCAGTTTCAGCACCCATAGCTCTATTCTCAGCGTCTTCTTTTTTAATCCTTTCCCAATCAGGGTGGTCTTTAGTGTATAAAATTCCATTAACCTTAATAGAAATAGGTTCTCCAGTTTGTTGTCCAACTTGAGCTTTAGCTAATGACTTTCCTGTAATACGTATTCTCATATATTATAGTATTTCAAATTGATAACCTTGTTGACGTAACATTTCTGCTTCTTGAGGAGTAACCTCCATTTCTTGACCTACTCTTCCCCCACTACCAAAGGTATAATTTTTACCTTGATTACCATAATAATTTTGAGGAGCACCGCCACCATATGCATAACCATAATTATCCATTTGATCTAGATTACCTGCTGCGGCAAAACGTGCACGAGCAATCTCAGGAGGCATTCTTTCACCACCTGTTGCCATCATTGGATTATAGTATCCACCATATCCCATGTTAGATAAAATTTTAGCTTGTACATATTCAGGAAGAGCTTCAAAACCAGCATTGTTAGTACCACCATTTTCCATACTTCTAGCATTAATTTTCTTTTCTTGTGCTAACATTTGTTTAGTAGGTTTCTTACCTGATCCTTTATTAGCTCTGATGTTATCCCATAATCCTCTACGAGAATATGATCCATCAGCTCTACGTATCATCTCACCACCTTTAGCCATCATAGAATACTCATCTTCTGCATAGTCAGCTGCACCGCCATAAGCCATTTGATAATCAGGAATGTATCCACCCATTTCATAACCGTATCCATAACTACCACTTGAATTCATTGTGTTAGTATCATCATACTCTCCACCATCTTGATACCAAGCATTACCACTAAAGGTAGAACCACCATCTTCAAATCTTAATTTTTTAGCAAGATTAAGACTTTTCATTATCCATGGTGTATTTTTAGCAGCTATGTAAGCTTCTTTTAACATAGCTTTTGTACCCTTGGCTTCAGTACCAAGACCTTTAGTATCTTTTAAAATTTGTCCTTCAGCTTCAGTTTCCTTTAACATGTTGTAAGCTTCTAAATCTTTAAGTCCTGACCCTGCTCTAAGCTCACTATTAAATCCTGCAATTTCATTAAGATCCAAGTTATTAAGTATACCCTTTTGTTTATTAGGTAATCCTTTCCACCACTTCTGAAAATCTTTTGCACTACCAACTACATTATCCATAGTTGTATTCTTAAGATTAAACCTAGTATTTGCTAACTTTTCTTCAAATTGTGCACTGTTTTTAAATGCCCCACTCTTAATTAAGTTTCTAATATTGGCTGCTTCATATGCAGTGATACCTCCTGCAGCTACTGCGGCTGCTGTTAATGCTAGCATTTTAGTAGTACCGCTAGTACCATCAGTCTTAGTAATTTTTGGTTGTATAAGACCAGTATTATTATGATCTGTATTCATAATACTATCTCTAAAAATTGGAGGAACAACAATAGGACCGCTTCCAGTACTATCAACTTTAGGTCCACCTCCACCGTTATTTCCACCACCGTTACTACCGCCATTATTTCCTCCACTATTTCCTCCACCATTGTTTCCACCTCCAGTGACATTATTACCACCACCAGCATTACCTGGATTAACAGTGTAATTATAACCATCTATACCATTAGGATTATCTAATAACTTTTTTAACATTTCAGTATTTTGATAATCTCTACCTCTATAGTTTTTAATACCCATAGATTCAGCTATAAGTTTTCTAGTATTATAATCAGAAGCTTTACCATTCATACCTAAATAGTCAACAATACTTGGACCAGTATAACCAGATCTAGTAGGTATAGATGCAGAAGTAGGAGTGACAGGTTGTTGAGCTTGAACAGTTTGAGCTTGAGCAACCATCTGAGCTTGTTGAGGAGTCATCTCTTCATCATTCCATTCTGGATGCCATCTAACTTGCTGAGAAGTTGTGTCATACTGCTGAGGATACTCATCATATCCGTTCATAGCAGTGTATTGATCCATAGCTGCTCTATAAGAATTATAATCAGGAAAGTCTTCTATACGTGGAACGTATACTTGTTGCATGCCATCTTGTGCATGAGGAAGATAATCAAAGAAACTGTACATAAATTTATTTTTAAGTTTTATAATATTATTTTTGTTTTGGGGGATTAGCTGGTTGAGTCATATACTTATCAAGGTAGTTATATCCAGGACTTAAAACACCATCTTGAAATCTTCTCATTTGATTAAAATCACTACCTATTTCAAAAGCTTTACGTACTCCACTATAAGGAATCTGCCCAACTGCTTTTTCTGTTAGAGTTCCAAAGCCTCTACTAAGTGGATTTAGTGTTTGATCAAAGTATCTCATTGCAGGACCTCCTGTTACAATATCTACACCTTTTAAAGCACCTCTTCCTATTTTTTGTAATGCATTTGCTTTAACTGCAGTATTAACAGCTTTAGTTCCTTTAGCTAATTTACCTAATTTACCAATGTAAGGTAGTGCAGAAAATAAAGCAAACCCTTTTTCTATATTACTAGCACTTGGATTTCTAAAAGTTCTACCAACATCATCCCATGAGCTAATACCAGTTGGGTCAATAAATTCTAAAAAATTTTCAAAACCACCATCACGATCTTCATACTTTTCATTATTCTCTCTATCTATTCTATCAAGAACTGGATCAGTCCAAGGCTCTACTTTTTCTCTAGGACTTTTATTTTCAGTAAAGTACGGTTGTCCACTATTTATATAATACTGTCTCATAGTATATAGATTTAGCTTCTTAGTAGCTTCATCCTGTGCCGTAAGTCTATTATTAAAATCAATACTACTTTGTGGCATAACATATTTCTTTTTAACTTCTCTACCAGTTTGTGCTTTAGGTGTATTATTTCCAAAAGCATTGGCAGATCTTAAAAACTTATTAGGTTCAAAGGTTACATCTTCATCACGGAAGTTATCCATCATGTAATTAGCAATTTGCTTACGGTTATTAGTATCATTAATTCTACGAAGAATATCAGCTACACCACTTAACATTTCTTTATCATCATCTGTCTGACCTCCATCTTCCCAAGTCTTTCTAGCAAATGCTCTAAAGAATGGATTACCAGCTAAGTTACTTTTATGACGAGCATAGAAAGCTTTCTTACGTTCAGGATCTTTAGGATGTTGACCTAGTTTAGAATCACCAAAGTATTTAACAACTCCACCAGGACCTGTCACTTTATGTGTCTTTCCTTTACGATCATTACTTCTAGTTACAGTGTATCCACCATTTTTCATTTTACCAGCAGTAAGCTTATCATATTCTTTATCAGCTAATATTTGAAACTCTTCTCTCAACTTAGGTTCAATAATAGAATGAGCTTCATACTCTTGAGTACCTGGAGCATAATAGTTTTTATCATACGCACTTTTCCACGAGTCTGCATTAAATATATCACTTAAACTCATATTCTTTAATGTGTTTAAGTAATCATTACCTATGTGTGATTTAATAAATCCTAGGTTACCTTTTTTATTTAATTGTACTTTATGAGCTAGTTCACTAATAAGTGAATCACCACGATAATCACTTTCAGGATTATGTATTTGTAAAGTGTCACTAAAAGGAGTAACTCTAAGCATAGGTCTATCTTGCTTATCAAGCATTTCTATATCATGACCTTTATATTTATTATACATTTGTTCTCCTGCAAGATAGTAAGACATAGGACTATTTACAGGTGACTCACGATCTTGCCAATCTTCAGTTTCTTTTCTCCATCTATCAAAATAAGCTTTAGCTGTAGGGTTTCTATGTCCATATACAGTTACTTCTGGAAGAGTATATCCTCCATTTTGCATCATAGGATATTCATCCACATGTTCAGCTCCACCAAAAGAATAATCTTTACCTGGATACATCATCTGCTTTTTACCATTAGAACCTACACCTAATACAGGATAGTTAACACCTTGCATAGTAATATCTGATCCTGGTATACGTGTTACCTTACCAGGATGAGCCCATTGACCTCTTGGATCTACAATAGGACCACCTTGTGCTTTTTGTTGAGCACCTAATACCCCTGCTGCACCTACTGCTCCAGGAATAACATATGCTTTATTTAATTTATCTAAAAGTACTTTTCTAGTATTTTTACCATATCTCTTTGCAATATGATCAACCAGATCTACTACATCATCAGCAAAACCTTTACTATAATATGGATTATACCTTGTGTCTATCCAATCATCAAACTGTTCAGGAGTTATTATATCACCCTTAGGTATACCTTTAGACTTTTCAATATCTTCTAGTATTTTTAAATACCTAACTTGCTGCTCTGGTGCTTTATTTAGATAATCTGCGTGCGTACCTAAACCATTAATATTTCTTTCAAACCAGTTTCCAACTTTAATAGTTGGATAACCTTTATAGTTATTATTTGTTGCAAATTGACTCATTGCATGTTTTACTTCATGATCTAAAGCACCCATATGACTTTCAAAAGGTAAACCTTCTTTAATAGATATTTCAGCAGGTATATCTTTTTTACCTAATACCTTTCTTTCAAACCAATCATATTTTTTTGGTTTACTATAATATCCTTCAACATTTGTATTACTATAAGGTTTTACTGCAAACTTTGTCTTTTCCCCTTCTGCTAATATTTTAGCTACATCAGCTTTTACCTGTACTGCTGTTTCTCCTGTTGCTTCCATCCTTCTTTTTAAATACTGAGGACTTTCTAACCATTGAGCATTTTTAGACATTATAGCATCTGTATCTGTTACAAGGTATGGAGCCATTCCTTCTGGTGGTGGTGGTGTAGCACCAGTGGTAACAGGTCTAGTTTCTATACCCTGATTAATTGCTTTTATCTCATTAGTAGTTAACTTTTTGCTATTACCTATTACATTACCATCTACATCATAATTTACAGATGTGCCTGTTTCTGGATTATAAACAGTTTGTGATACAGGATCTTGTCTATTTGGATTATAACTTTTTAAAGAAGATCTATTTGGTACACGTTGTCTAGGTACTTCTTTGTACCCCTGTAACCAATTTTCTTTATAAAATTTAACACCTTGATTATCAATTGGTATATTTTGTTTTGAATAAAGAACAGGATCATCAAACATAGGTCCTGTATAAGAAGCAACATTCTCATCTACAAATAAATCTCTGTTCCCTTTTACTTCTGCCATATAAGGTCCTTCATATCCTGCTCTTCCGGTAGCATCTCTAAGTTTTGTATCTAAAGGATATCCTTTGTTATAGTATGCTTCTGTATGACCTGATCCTTTTGGAGGTCTAATAACTCCACTAGTTAATGCATCAGCATATCCTTCATTTCCAATCATTCTATAAGCAGCATCTGAATTAGGTTTAAATGCAAAAGGATTAACTTTATATGCATTAGAAAGTAAACCAGATTCTTTAGATGCTTTAACAGCAGCTTTTACTCCTGGTGCTACAGATGAAGCAAATGGTAAAGCATCAAGTGTTGTTAATGCTGTTTGTGCTGTAGCATCTCCTATATTACTCAATGTAGGATTTTGATAAGCTGTCTTTATAGAACGACCTACATTAGGAAGATTTTTAGCTGCTTGATATGCAAATCCAGCATTCATAACATTAGTACCAGTAAGTCCTGCCACTCCTGCTATAGGAGCATTAAGACCTGCCATTATTGATGGTAGAGCTGTTGCACCTGCAGCACCAGCAGCAATTATAGGCATTGTTTTAACAAACTGACTAGCAGCTACCGAACCAGCTCCTGGATTATATCCACTAGGAGTCATTGAACCAAACGTCTGAGCAAGTGGAGAGTTTCTTTGAGCCTCTGCTACATAATTATCAATTGCTCTTTGTTTATCTGCTGCTCTGCTTGCAGGAGTACTTCTATCTTGAGATATATAACTTCTATTATTAAAATCTCTATCTTGAAGTTCTTTCAACTGTCTTTCTTTCTGCTGTTTATCAAATGCCTCTTTCTGTTCATAGTCTTTTACATAAGCAGGTTTTCTAGATATATTATCGTTACTAATAGTATTTATATTAGAAGCATAATCCTTAAGAGAAAATACAGTTTTCCCCTTCTGAGCTTTAGGTAGCTTAGGTACAGATTGTGTACTAGACTGCTTCTGCATTTGAAGTATATATGTTAATAATTTATTCTCCATTATCTTGTAGAACTTTGTAACTTTTGATTAAATATTTTAAATAGAAACTTAACGTCATTACTTACATGCTTTTTTAAGAACACTCTGTTTACATTGTGTCTAAACTTCTTGCGTTCAGTGATAGACTTCTTATAATTTACATACGTAGGGTTGATGTTAAATTCATAGCCGTTAGCCTTAGTATCAAACATAGGAGGATGTACTAATCCTGATGTATCAAATTCTCCACGGTTCTTTGTAATATCAAAGAACTGATTAAACCTATACTTGTTTTCTTCTTTAGCAAACAAGATCTTTATATAGTCAGCGTTAACTATAGGATAGTTTAAAGCTAAGAAAGGATTACCCTTTGGTTTAATCTCTAGCTGAAGAAGACCAGAGATCTGCTCAGAGTTATATATAATAGCTTGATCAAAGTTTTCATCTAATACATGAAACTTATCTTTACCATCATTAGAATACTTGTATGCTTCTAATAGATATTCAACACTCTTAAGGCTGTTTACCTGTTGTCCTGTAGCTGATATAAACTCCACCTCAAACGGGTAGTCTACATTATAGAAGTTACAGAACTCATCAGTTCTAATATTATGTTTCCAAATAGTGTCTTTATTAACAGACATGAAGTGAGACTTACCAGGCAACATAAATGTAGGTTCCCAATCATGGAAGCTTAACCAAACCTTAGATTTAGGATCGTAAGATATAGTCCAGCTAGCATCCTCAAAGTATTCAGGATTTGTAAGAGCTATCTCAGTCTTTATATTATTAGAAGATATAAAGAAAGCTCCTTTTTCATCATATACATACTTAGAACTTTTAGGCTTAAAGTCTTTTTTAGTAATATAAATAATCTCATTAGTATTATCGTATATCACTTGAACTCCTACACCTCTTATAGGGTTATCAAATAATGGATAGTTAGGATAGACCTTTAATAACTCAGATGGTAAATATTTAGCAAACCACCATTTCATGCCACTCTTAGATATTTCTTCTAAACTACCGGCATAGTTAAAAATCTTTCCTTGATTCTGACTAACCCATGTCACACCATAAGGAGTAGATACAGATGAAAACTTACTTTGATTAGAACCATATTCATAAGAGTCATCTGTGTTAATTAGATTCTGAAGAGGTTGATTAAATAATCCTCCATCACCTACAGTAAGCTTCGTACCTATATCTGTCTGTACAGTATCAACACCTACAAACTGCATAGGACTCATATAGTTCATCATGAACAATGCTCCTGTTTTATTGATAGGTTTAATAGCCGTCACTCTAGATTGGAATGACTTATAGTTATTAGTCAAGAACAATCTCCAGTTATCTTTTTTAAGTTCTTCAGATTGAGGTAGTGAGTATATCACTTTATTAGGTCTATACACATAACATGTCTCAGCCACCTTTGGATCGTAATCTCTAGGTAGTAATGACCCCCAAGATATATAGTTAGAATATAACTTAGATACACTTAGAGAATAGTCATACTTGTAGTAGTTACCATCTTTGATAAAGTCAGATCTAAATAAAGACTTGTAGTCTGTAAATCTATGTGGGTCATAGTGACGTTTATTCATTACATCTTCCCAATCTCTATTAGCTGTGTTCACTTCAGACTCACAAAAGAAATCTCTTACGCCATTAAAGAATAAATAAAAGTATCCTTTCTTTACATAGAATAGGTCACTCTCTCTTTCATCAAGATGTCTATTATTACTAGCAGCATTAAATAATCTAAAGGTAGTCTTACTACTGTCTACCCAGAATCTTGGATAAGCTATATTGCCATAGTTTCTATAATCTACTTCTGTTTCATCTGGTTCACCCATTAACCAAGAGTTAAAGAAGAAGAACGGATTCTTTTCTGTAAAACGATTAATATATGCGTCACCTCCAAATAGTATACTACTAGTATATTTATTTTTAGTACCTGCTACTACTGTCTCTATACATGTAGATACAGGAAGCTGCTTAATGTTTTCAAGCTGCCCATACTGAGAAGGAATAGCAACTTTAAGAGAACCATAGAATGCAGAAGCTGTAGATGTCACTGCAGTGTCTAACTTTCCACCTTTCTGTCCTATTCTAAATCTAGAAGTATCAGTGGTGGTAGGATCAGAAATATCCTGCCCTAGTTTAATTGCTACATAACTACTTCTATATAAATTATTAATCTGGTATTTAGCATCAAAACCTTGAATGTTAGGACTAACATAAACAGAGTTCTCTACCTTTCTTCTTCTATTACCAACATATACTTCTTTAAAATTATTAAAATAAGCATGACTATCATACTGAAGACCAAATTGTCTTCTTGGTACTAAGGCATACATGATTCTAAATAATTGCTCTCCTGTAGTTTGAGCTTCAATATATGTCATAGAAATTGCTATAGCGGCATTGTAAATACCAATAGCTGTATTATAAACTGCAATTACAGGGTTAGGTATAGATACCGTAGCACTACCTCCAGTTCCTAAGAAACTACCACCACCTCCATAAGTAAGAGCATGGTTAGTAATCTTTTGAAGTGTAAGCTTTTTAGTATATGGTAAGTCATCTGTTCCTTGTAATGCAATATTACTATCATTAGCTATAGCTCCTAAGTAGTTTCCAATTGCTCCAATTGTACCAACAATACTAGCTAAACTAGAACTAAAGTTGGTAAGCAATTTAAATTTAGGATGTTTATGTGGAGTGGAAAATACACCCTCAACATCACCATAAATTTCAGTCTCAATCTTAGCCTCGTTAAACGCTAAGAAAGGTTTAGAGAATGTAGTGTCTGGACTATGAAAAGAAAAGTGATCTTTCTTATATGTAGTTAAAGGATAGCCTGTATTTATATCTGCACTACCTTTTTCAAATACATTTTTATCAGATGTTAAAAGATCATCTGCTCTTAAATCATTATAAGGATAGTTTTGATATAGCCCTTTTATAGAAGTGTTACCAGGAATATCATATTCTCTCATATTAGAAAACATACCTTTAGCTACAATAGACTTCTGTCCTTCTCTAGAACCACGAAGTATTTCGTAACCTACCACTTCTGGTATATCGTTACCATAGTTGTCTACAGGATGAGTAATGTTTTCAAATTGTACACCAAGTACAATTACATTACTTCCATTATCTACAACATGGTTTAATGCTGGATGAACAGTTACATCAGGAAACTTATGATGTCTAATTTGAGCACCACACAATGGTCCCCAAATTTCTGGTTTGTTAGGAGGATATATTTCTGTAGATTCCCAATATCCCATTAATCCTTTACCAATAACTAATCCCCCATCTCCTACAGCAACATTAGTTAAACTTGTTACAGTAGCTGTATTTTTAACTTGCCAGTTTAATCTAGGCACGCCATCTCTAGTTTCAAAAGCATCTTGCCCAATAGCTGTTTCTAAATCTTTAGGATCAGGTTGTCTTCCAGGAATATGAAAAGAAGCACTACGCTCTCCTGTATTATATATCCAACGTATAAAGAAAGCATATTGCTCATCTCTCATATACGTGGTATTATTACCACCTTTTCTATAATAGTCTTCAGGATACTTTACAGCAACCCATGAAGTTTTAATCTTATTTGCCTGAAGCTGATAGTTAAACTGAAACTTACTATATGTACCCACTCTTAATAAGTAGTTACTTACAGTGTACATAGCATCAGTTTTTTCTATAGGCTCAGATCTTAATGGAATATTACTAATAGGAATACTTATAGCATCTGGTTGAATCTGATCTATATATATAGTCTTCTGAGTAGTATAGTATATACCTAATCTTTTAGCTGTAGTCTGTCCATTCACTGTAGAAAGGATAACTAATTCAAATTCATCAAAGTCTGTATCTATATCAGACACTGTTATTTCTAAAGATCCATTTAGATTCTCATGAGAAAATAATGACTGAACATCTGAGAAACCAATATAGTCAGATATCTTATTTTCATTTACAGTGTATGCCATTACCACTTGATAAGAACCATTAGGTAATGTACCTGCCACCTTACCTTTTTGTAAAGACAAACAAGGATGAGTTATAAATGGAATTAATCTAAGTCTCTCTGTATCAAGCTGATCTGTATATTTTTTAAGAATACAGTTCTCTCCAATATCTGTTAAGAATTGATCAGTTATGTCTGTTAAGCTATATACAGTGATATCATTGTCATCATAAAAACTACATTCACAATCCTCTGCAATTCTTTGAATAACCTTTATATTAGGTTCTAACTTTCCACCAGGAAACTGAATCTCTCTAGCTTCTTTGATAGACATACAAGTTCTATATTCACTCTTACGTCCATCAAGTAATTTTTGACTTACAGTGGTAGTATAACAAGGAAGAGGCTTACATGTCTCTTGCTTTACAGATACAGTTGCTTTATCCCATGTAGCAAACTGATACACCTCATTAGCAGGAACTCTTACAACTTTAAGTGCACCATGAGTATCTTTATAACTAACTACAGTTGTTCCAGTGCCATCCCCGCACGCTCCAGCAACTAATTTATAATGTCTTGAAACAGCATCACCTACTCTCTCAGGAACAAACATATACGGAGGATTGTCTATATCCATAACCCTAGTTGGGTTAATACCGTCATCCCAATAAACTAATCTTTCACAGTCGTATCTTTTACGATAGGTACCTGTTATTAAGTTTGCTCTATTAAAGTTAAGACCTGGGTCATTAACCACTTTCTTATAAGAACATTCTGATTCATCAAAGATTCCTATTTCAGAATTAATATCATCAGTTGTATATATAGCCCATTGATCATCATTAAGATGTATAGAACCAATTAGAGTGTAAGGAAGCTGAGCACATAACATATTAGCTGGCTCATTACCAAGAACACCAACTTGCCCATCATGAGAATTGTTTACAGCATTTCTAGCATGTGTCCATAACCCTTCCCCTACGAAAGTCTCGTTATAATCTTTAACCATCCCTTTAGTAAAGGTATTGGTAGTAATCCCTGAATTCTGTTGTTCTTTATCTGCCATGAGTTATTGCAATGTTCTTCTTTTCTAAAAATTTATAAATAACACCAGTAACATGCCCAGCTAACCAAGCCTGAGCTTCTTCGTCAGTTATGTCTCTATCCTCTGTAACCCTAACAGTTGCATGAAATATTTCATGAGCTATTGTATTGTGAGATAGGTATTTAGCATTTAGTAATAAATAATATTTATCTATATCTATTAGCACTACAGCTCCTTCACACTCACCCTCAAACTCTTCTTTTATCTTATACTTTTTATAGATCCTATTGGCTTCACCAGTAAGATCATCAGTGACAGTAATAATAAGTTCACAACTATACGTTGGAATCTTTAGGGTGGTGGTTATTTTCATAAATGGTTTTTAAGAGTCTCTCTTAAGATTTAAACATATCGTAGTACTTTTGATATTGAGCTCTACGATTCATTTGCCATAAAGCTTTCATCTCTGCAAAGTTTGGTGTATTTACAATACCCAAAGCATTATTTCTAGCTGCTCTTAACTTCCCTTCAATCAAATTTATTTTCTGAGAAACATCTTCACCATTCATATATAAGTTTTCTAGAATACGTTGTTTCATTGCATATTCATAGTACTCATTAATCATAGGATGATCAAGTACTAATAGGTTACCCTCGTCATCTTCTAAAGCACCTTCATAAGAAAGATATACTTGCCCTTGTTCTAAATTAGTATAGATAAAACCATTTTTAATTTCTCCATTATTAGGAGAAGGATGATCATTATGTAACTCATCATTCTGTAAATACTTACCTCCACCCAAACTAATTCTTTCAAAGTGATCATACACTCTAGTCTCTGACTTAATCTTTTGTACAAGAACAAGACTTCCTGACTCATCACCATATACATCTACAGCTACTGAATAGATATCATCACATCCACATTCATTAGAATTACCATGGCATTTTCTACATATAGCCGCTGCATGTATAGATTCTCTTTGGTCTCCTTGTATAGCTGGTGTAGTAACTGTATACCTTCCAATTAACATAGCATAATTAACTACATAAAAATCATCAGGTAGTTTAGCTTTTCTTTTCTCTACATCTAAAATAACTTCCTTTGTCTTATGTATACGTAATCCAAGATCATAGTTAACTCTTTGAGCCACTTTAATTAATTGACCAGGCTCTATCATTCCTTCATTATTATACATAGTGAAGTCAACAATTACCTCGTCTAATAACTGATCAAAGGTTTTATATTTTATTTCTGTATTCATTTCTTAATTATTGAAAACAAACAGATGCATTGTTAAGAACTTTCTTAATTGGTACTACAACACCATTATCTGTTCTAATAAGGGTTAATGTAGTAAATAATCCATTAGCATCTACAGTTAATGCACTAATACTTACAGCAGGAGTTTGACCAGCAAACCATGCAGTTAATTCACCAAGGCTATTAATAAAGACATGTCTATTATTACCATGGTCAATAAGGATATACTTTTTATAAGCTTTTGCCATTTTATCTTAAAGGGTTTTGTTTATCAGCAGAATTATCTGAAGGTAATTGATACATAAAAATAAGATCTTTTAATACTGCTGATTCCACTTCACCATGAAGATAGTCAGGTACATTAAACTGTAAATCTGTTCTTGTAACACAAGAATCATCAGCACAGGTGTATAAACTAATGTCATCTTCAAAGATGCCTTCTATACGTACACCATCCCAATCAAGATTAGGAAAGTACATGTAGCTATCTAAGAACCAATAGTATTTAGTCTTGTTATATTTAAAGTTTTTACTCTTACTTAAAGCTAAGTAAGTTGAAGGAAGGATGGGTTGCAACTCTTCAGAACCATCTAAAGAAGCTACAGTGCGTACAAGAGGCCCATAATATCCTTGTAGGAATATAGGCAATTGAGCTTTAGTTCTTTTAATAGTACAGTCTGAACTAAGACCTACACACATAGACTGCACTTTATCTACTTCTTCAAGTTCAACAAAGTCCATTGTTTGCATAACAGCAGAAAAAGACATAAGCTTGTTCTTACTGTCTTCACGTTTCATTAACCATTTAGAATGCTTAAGCACAAAACTATATATAAGACGGTCAGTAAGCATAGAGTCTTGCCTCACCGCTTTTACTTGACTACGAATTCTTGAGATGATATCTCCCACTGTATTTTTTGACATATTAGTCTAAATTAAACTCATCATAATTTTTAAGTAAATCTATAGTTTCATTCTTTTTAAAGTCTTTAAGCTTCTGCTTTCTAAAAACTCTACTCACTCTAACCAAGTTATCTACAACTACATACTTTTTCCATTCTATAGGATAGGTCTTAGCTACGGTTCTTCTAAAGTCTCTCACTGCTGCAAACCCCCACATATCATTATGCTTAAATCTATACTTAGTTTCGTAGTTAGTATAAAAGATTTTAGCAATATACTGATCTGACTCCCAGTTCTGATTCTGTACCACCTTACCAAAATGCTCTGACTTTTTAAAGTCTACATTCTTTTTCTTAGATCTAGGACAGGTACCAATAAAAATAAACCCAAGTTGCTCAGGCAGCTCTATTCCATCTCGGTCTTGGACAGCAGTTTCCCAGATCTTCCCATTAAAAGTTTTAATAACCTCTTTAAATACATCATATGTTATAGAAGCGTATTTAGGATTTTCCTCAATAAACTTGTTATAAAATTCTGTATTTGTAAAGTTTAACTTCTTAGGTCTGTATCTAGGAGCGTTTAAATCTGGCTTTTGGTATATTTTCACTATAGTGCTACATTAATAATTTACGAAAAATCTATGAAGTTTCCTAGTTAAACTTTTAGAGTTTAAGCTGTATAGGTAAATTCAGAAATCTTCCCCTTAACTTTATCATGTATTTCCATGATGGCTTGGCGTTTAGATCCTGTAAACTTATTATGGTAATGCCAGTAATCTGATTTACAAAGACTTGGAAGATGCTTAATAGCAAACCCGTGCACTTCGTTATCTGTTACAAACTCTGTAACCTTCTTGGTATGGAAGTGTCCTGTATAACAAGTTCTGAATATTGTGGCTCCCCATTGTTTAGGAAACTCAGTGGCATAGACCAAGGGAGTTAGTTTCTTTGTAACATCCCCATGCTCAAACGCAAAAAAGTTATCACCGTAAGTAATAACTTTTCTTTCTGAATAGGTAGCATTAAATTCAACATTAGGTTCTTTTATAAAACATTTAGACAGGGCATGTACTAAATGGTAAGAACTTAATCTATCATGATTACCAGGTAGGTAGACCACCTCTAGGGTGTCACAAAATTGCTTAATAAAGTTAACTGACCAGAACATACTTTCAAAAGCCGTGTCATACGCATCCTGAGCCCTCTGGTCAGAGTCTACAGGTGTTCCCTTAGTAGTTAGTCCACCAAAGGTGTCCATGTTAAGAAGGTCCCCTCCAATCACATATACTATCTTTTCTAGTTTATGAGAGTAATAAGACCTAAGCATCAACTCTTGAATAGCTTTTTCAAAGGCTGTCTTTACATCAGCATTGTCTTCTTTACCAAAGTGGAGATCTTGTATAGACAAAACCCCCACGGTTGGATCAGAAAACTTGTCGTTTATGTGTACCTTAGCAACGGGTATATATTTAGGATTAAAGTTTTTAATAGTCTCACTTAAGAAATCTTGAGGTTCAAGTTTCTTTTGACTAATCATGGCTGATACCAACCAATATTCTTTATGCTGTTTGTTCCAATAAGAACTTAGCTTCCACTTTTCTGTATCTATCTTTAATATTCTAATAATCTCTTCTGGACTCTTAGGTTCTGTAAAAGCAATGCCCTTAACCTCAGCAGTACCATCTTCTAGATTCTCTTTCCATTCTACGACCTTCTCTTTCTGCTGATTTATAACATCAACTAATTGATTCTCAAGGTCTGATATATACTGATTTTTTATAGAACTATCGTCTATAAGATCAAGCATACGTTGTCCTACAATATTAACTAAACTACTGTCTAGCTCATCCTGTAAGATGTCTTTCACCGATAAAATTTGTTTCTTAATTTCTTGGTATTTATCTAAAGAAATACCTAATTTAGCAGCACAGACTTCATCCGTTTTCTTCCAACGGAGAGACCCATACACCTGGTTGATTAAATTCATAAATAGAGTTTAGTATATGGTGTATAAAGTTAGAGCAAAGTTTTTGCCTACAACTTTTATTATACACATAATATCCCCATTGGTTTAAAAATATAGCCCCACCATAGAAATGGCAGGGCTTTGTTTGTCAGGTGGAAACCAACAAAACCACTGACTTTTTATTATTTTAATAACCTAATGTATAATCTCTATAAACGTTTATACGATAGATAACACCATTATGAGTATGAACAACCGGATTATTTACTGAACCCCCACTGCTATTAAATACTTCTATAGCATTTACTTGATAATTAAAAGTGCTTGGGTCAGTAGTACTAAATCTAAGAGTTGTATTACGCAAACTAGACCAGTTTGAACCTGTAGTACCTTGAACAGCCATAGATTCAGTAGCTGGAAGATCTAATCCACTAATAATAACTTCTTGAGATGTATTGTTATTAGTGCCAGATACACCAGAACCTGTAATAGCATACCCTATTTTTATACTAAATGGTAAAAGATTATTACCAGTTAATAACATACCCATTGCTTCACCAGTTAATGTCCAACGAACTGTAGCATTGCTTGTACCTGAATTAATTTCAAAAGCATTAAGATAGAGTGATCTTGTAGGTAAAGCAGTTCCTCCTCCAGTATATGTTAAATTACAAGTGAGAGAACCATTTACTAATGTAGCGGGATTGCCAGAAGCAAAGGATATATTACTAATTCTGTCATTAGACCCAGATGCTTGAATATATGAGGTAGATGTAGAACTACCAGATGGAATCGTAAGACTAACATTGGATGATGTACTACCTATAGGACTAGCACAATCTCCTGTCTCTACTGTCTGAGTAAGATTTACAGTTAATGCTGTAGATGTAGTTACAAGAGCCCCACCTTCAGTAGTAAGTTTGATTCTATATCCAGGTTTAGGACAACTTGTTGTATTACCCGATGCTCCAATAGGATAACTTACAGATTCATCTTCATAAAGCACAACTCTATAAGGACATGCTGGAGTAGTTGGTGTACCACCACCTCCACCTGAACTTGCAACAACAACAGGACCAAAAGATCTTGGACTTCCGTAGCTAACTCCACATTTAGCTTCTATTGTTCCAGAATAACTAGTTAAATTTAAGTCTGTAAGTACTAAAGGAAATGCTGTAGTAAATACAGTACTAATATTAGTAGGACTACTTGTTGGCCAATATTTAACACGGTACTCAGTTACATACTGATATCCGTTTCCAGTTGGGGGTGTAAAATTTATAGTTAAACTATATGGCATCTATTAAGTATTAGACATTGAAAAATTTGTTACTCCACTACCATTAGTACAATTAACTTCTGTAAGAGTCCAGGTATAACTTCCTATAGGAATATTAGCAGATGCCACTGTAAGAGGAGTGTTACTTGCAGTAACTGTAGAAGTTACTGTAGCAGTTATAGTCTGTCCTTGTTTAATAGTAAGTGTAGCTCCCGGTCTTGAACCTGATCCACTATAGTATACAGTAGTAACCTTAGCTTTATATCCTGCAGTGTACACTACAAGAACTCCTGTAGATGCATTACCGCAACTAGCAATAGGATTACTTCCAGTAATAGAATAAGGAGGATTCTCAACGAGAGTTACATTAAATGCAACTGGGGTACTTAGCACTCCACCACCACAAGCAGCTTGAATTGTTCCTTGGTATACACCAGCAGGAACATTATTAAAAACAGCAGGACTTGCCGTAACTGTTTTTCCATCACCATCTTCAATTCTACCAACAGGCCAATATTTAACTACATAGCCTCCAATTGGAGCAGGGGTTGTACCAGTAAAAGTTACAGTTAAAGTTGCCATTTATTATGCAATTACATCTAAACGTGATACCCCAGTCATAGGGCTAATACTACCTTCATATGCTGAAACAGTAACAGCAGTTGTTCCTACAGTTACAGTGGTAGATTGGTTTGTACTACAAGACGTGTAAGTATATGTAGTACCATTTGTAGCAAATGAATATAAGAAGCAAGTTTTAACAGATCCAGAAACAGCAAAGTAACTAGTTTTACCTAAGTTACCATCTCCACAATTTGCTTGTATAGTTCCTTCAATGTTATAACAAGCTGGTACATTTGGAATAAGAATAGGATTATTATATAATCCTTCTACAGTATTCCATATAGTGTTGCCTACCGCTCTCCATTGTACAGTGTACCCATTAGCTGGTTCTACTGCAGGAGGAGCATAATTTAAACTAAGTACTTTATATTTATCACATTCAGGTAATGCCATATATTAATTTTAGCAAGTTACAGTGGTAAGTGAAAGACTAGCACTACCAGATACAACAGCTGGTGTAGTAAGTAATGCACAAATAGTTTGTGGACTAGTTAAATTAGTAACGGTTATAGAAGTTATTACACCTAGTTTACTTAAGTATTCAACAGTGGCTTTTCCTTGTACAGCAGTAACAGTGATAATATAATTCTTTGCTACGGGGCTAGCTCCTAATAAAAAAACATTCAAAGCTGCTAAAGCAGTTTTTAAACGCATACCATTAGTAATACCAAGTGATGGTAAATTAGGACCAGTGTATTTTACACACTGACTAAATAACAAATCTTCACAAGGCTCACTAGAAGGAGGACAATCAGGTAACCCTACAGCATTGGCAGGATCTGGATTGTTACAGTCATAACAGTTTTGTAAAGGAAGTCCTGAAGACATATCAAATAAGTTTTAAAATATTAAGCTAATGATGCTGTTACACCTGTTACAGTAGGACAAGGAATAGTAATAGTTTCTGTATAAGACTTATTACAAGAAACACCATCTTTGATTACGCAACCTTCTACGGTAATAGTATATGGTGAAGAGAAGTTTAAACCTGATGAAGCAATTGCAAATGTTACACCTGCAGTGTTACTTACAGCAGTTGATAATATAACACGTCCTGTGTAGCTTTTACCAACATTATCTTTAATTGTAACTGAAGCACCTGCTCCATCACAATCACTAAATCCTGTAGGAATTGTAGTATAAGTATCAAATCTTAATGTAACATTCTGACGAGTGTTATCAGCAAAAGCAGCAAACTTAAGAATAAAGCCAGCACATGCTCCACCACCAGCACCTGTTCCAATAATATCTTTCATAACAGCTCTCATATCACAAACTGTCAACCATAAGTTATGAAATGAATCAGCAAGTGTAGTTATAGTAGGTTTCCATCCTGGGATGTTACCTAACGCTCCACTTTGAGAAAAGGCTGTAGCCTGAGCTAAACCAGCACATTGTTGTGCGGCAGCAGCTGTGATAGCAGTTGTAGTACCTAGTGTTCCTCTAAGAACACAAAACTGATCTTCTAAAGTATCTAAAGCTAGGTTAAGAGTCTTAGCGGTAGTGTCAGTTCCATATATACAGTTAGGGACAATTGTAGGAAGTAAGTCAGTAGTCTTGTTTTCAAGAACTACAATTCTATTTTCATGACCTGTGATTTGACTAGTATGGTTATTTACCAAAGTGTTCATAGCACAAACCTTAGTAGCCATTGTACTACTAAATGCAGTGTGGGCTACAGAGGTAACATTCTGACCTTGAGCATTTACATATTGTAAACATGCTGGCAAGGTTAAATTTGGTTCTATATAATCACTAGTACCATTTTGCAAATCAGTAATGAGTTGTTCTATATCACAAGTCTTTGTGATGATAAGATCTAATACGGCTGACAAGGTTTTTACTGGCTCTGGACAAGTTTGACAAGCTTGAACTACACAGGATAAGTCAAGATCAGAAAGATCTAAATGGGCTTGCAAATCACATAGTTCTACAGCAAGTTTGTAGACTACATCTGATACGGTATCACCGTTGCAAAGGTTAATACATGACAGGCTCGGACCCTGCCATATTACGCAATTGGAAGAGACTGGAGCACAACCCTTATCAGCAGTATTAGATTTTGTAGGTAACATAAGTAGTTATATATCAATGAGTTATTAACAATCAATTACATGCTCAGCTCCGAATAATTCGTCAAGCTTAGCTTTCAATTTACCATATCCAAATGCAAAGATGTCTATTTCTTCAGCTCCTGACATATCAGGTACTGTCTTAGTAACTTCTTGTTCAACATCTTGCTCTTCCATAGAGTGTCTAGTAACAGTTTGAGTAGTTGGTTCACCACCTTCTTCTGCTGCAGGTACACTTACTTCTTCAGTAGTTTCCACTGGTACCATACGTTTAACCGTAATAGTTTCAGTAACTTCTTTAGTCATAGGTACATACAAACTTTCACCAATTTGTTGGTTTCTAGCTACTCCACTATAAGCTCCAGGATAACCTGCACCAATAGCTGGAGTTAAGTCAGCTTGAGATTGATAGATTTCAATACGGAAGTTAGCAGATCCATACTTAGAGATTTGGTAGTCTGCAATACGGATGTAAGCTTCAGATGTAATACCTTTATCGGTTCCAATCTGAGTAGTAATTTTTAGTGCCATGTAATATTAAGTTTAAAAAGTTTAGATACTCTACAATATAATATACGGAAAAAAGGTCTATAAAACAAAAAAACCATCCAGATTTCTCCAGATGGTTTATAGTACGTATACTAGACTTGGTTGCTTATTTCATAGGGACTACCTTAGCTTCTTCCACCTTTATAAGTTTGAAGAAGGTACCGTAGTTTTCTGATGTTTCTACATTAGCAAAATCTGCTAAGGTGATTGGCTTATATTCCAACTCCTTTTCAGTTTGTAAAAGCTCATTAAACTCTTTCTCAAACAATTGAAAATCAGGGTTTAAGATCTTTCTAGGACCAGTTTTTCCTTCAGCATCAGGCTCTGTATATACTACAGCTCCATCTGCATCAACCTCATCAATAGCCATAGGAATAGAAATGCCACCATTACCATCTTCTTTTCCGTACTTCTTGATTAAGTCATTCTTAAGTTCTTCCACTGCAGCTTTTTCAGCTGTTACTTTTTTACCTAGGTCTGTTAACCAATACTTAGTCACCAAAGGTAACTTTTCTTGTAGTAAACCAGAGGCAGTTTTTTCACCAGTTTGTTGGTTGGTGATACCATTGAGTTCAGCTTCTAGGTTGTAGAACTCATAAAGTTTTAATGTAATTTTTTCCATAAATGGGTTTTAAAGATTAATCTAATACAAAGTTATGTATATTAATCAATAACTATGCCAATGACATATTAACATATGTGGATATTATTCAAAATCACCTCCGCCACCTCCCCCGCCACCTCCGCCACCAAAGCAGCATGCTTCTGTGTTATACTGAATAACTTCTGCTTGATATGAACCTCCAGTTCCATTTGCTCTAAATGCATATAAATCACAACCTACACATTGACTATCTAAATAAGTTCCATATGCTGGATAACAAAGTCCATTATCTACAATTCCTCTTGTACCACCTCCTGTATATTGGGTAAGTCCTTGAGTACCTATATGTCCAACATTATCATTAGTTGCTAAATTCCAAACACTTCCTTTTCTAGCACATACTGTTATTGATTGACCATACGCTGGGCCAGCTACATTATGCCAACCGCCATTACAATCAACCCAATATACTGAACCAGGATATTGAGGATTATTTCGTGATGAGGTAATTGTATAACTATGACATGTATTAATATTATTGCAATCACAAGGAAATCCTATATTTAAATAAGCAGATCCATTTGGATTAGTCCAAGTAAAACTACCCTCTAAAGCACATGGAACTACAAGACTCCAATTGCCACCATAATTATAATCTGATTGTGTAGTTCCATTACAATCAATCCAAGAAACAGTACCAGCGTAACCAGTTGAAAATAAATGATATGCTCTATAATTAAATACACAATTTGAGGTTCCTATAATCATACCTGATGAATTTACCTGATAGCTTGTAGTGCCATCAGATATCCAACCAGCTCCTACAGTTGCTGTTCTTTTAACATTGGTATAGAGATAACAACCCGTGGTTAAACTAGAACAATAACTATAAAAAGGTAAACATTGAGCCATAATTAATATTTAAAGATTACCATTACAATTATTTGATAGAGTATGCACACAAGCATCATTTGCAGATGTAGTACTATAGGATTCATTATAAGAATAAGTTAATAATGACCATGCTTTAATAAAATAATTTACACCAGCTTGAACTACAAAACTATAAGAAGCTTCTGTTAAATTAGCACTAAATGATGCATTTTTAAATACAGAATAGTCATGTACTAATATTCCATTAGCATACACCTGTAAGAAACCATACCCAGGTCCATTCCATCCCCAGTTTGATGGAGCAGTTTCAATAGTATTTCTACCAAAATTAGCTTGAACAGTAATAAGATTACCTATTCTTACAGCACTAGCCATATTAGCAGATGTTTGAGGACCTCCAAAAAACATACCATCTAAGTTAGATCCTGGATCTAAACGTAGTGGTGCACCATTAACATACCCAAATAAGTCAGCATTTAGATATGGATTAGCTTCTTGATTTAGTTCAAACACTATAGTACCAGTAGCATGTACTGGATTGATGTTAGAAAAGTTAGCTAGATAATTAGGAGAAGGTCCAAAACTAACAGTGTTTCCACTACTAAGATCTACCCATGGTAAAAATGTACCTGAAGGAGAATCTCCAGAATAGACATAAACACAGTTATTAACTTGAGCATTAGTTAAACAATAATCATCCTGAGGTATTGCTGCCTTCAGTCCTAATATACGTTCAGTAACCATTGCTTGAAGTTCATTACCTGTAACGGCATATCCAGCACTTCTAGACATTTTCTAATACTTTTATTCTTTCTTCTAATTGTTGAATAGCTTTTAAAAGAAGACCAACTGTTGAGTTAGTATCCATAACATTATGATCTATAGTTGCTACTTCCTCTGGGGAGTCCTCTGCAATAAAACCTATACGTTTATTTTTAACATCAGCTTTATAATAGAACGATACTACATTGATTTTATTAATAACATCTAAAGCAGATTCATTATAATCAATGATTTCTGTCTTTAGAGTCTTACTAGAAGTTTGATAGAAACCACCTGCTGATATAACAGCATTACCATCTCTTTTTGCAATAGTATTAGCCGTAGCTGCTGTAGTTATAGTATCTGTAATACTAAATGCTGTACCAGTTAATGTAAGTCCAGTGCTTGCTGTATATGTAGTGTTAGTATCTGTATCAGCATCATCACGCCATCCTGGATTACCACTACCATCAGTCTTCCAAACTTTATTAGCTACATCTCCTGGTGCAGCTACATATCCTGCAACTGTCTTACTATTAGCATCCCAAGTGTTTGTATCTGTGTCTACATCTGCTCCCCATGCAGCAGCACCATCTGCTGACCATCTTAATATTTGACCAGATGATCCTCCTGCAGGAATATGTTTATTACCAGCAGTGGTAGGATGAGTATAAACTGTATCAGTATCTGTGTCAGGAGGTGTTGCCCATGTCCCATCTCCTCTTAGATATTGTCCTCTATTAGCAATTAATGGTATAATAACTAAACCAGCTGTACCATTTGCTGAAGCAGTAGCTCCTGTAAATGCAGAGTACGTTGTATTAGTATCTGTGTCAGGAGGAACTTGCCATGTACCATCTTCTCTCAAATACTTAGTAGTACCTGTACCTGCCGGTGCTGCTGGAGTTAATCCATTAGCACTTCTTGTAAAAACTACATAAGTAGTATTAGTATCAGTTGATGATAATACACCATTAACGTCTATAGAAAGATTAGTACCCACCTTTATACCACCAAGAACACTAGAAGTTGCTATAGGTAATGTATAAGTTGAAGCAGTAGTTATAGTCCAAGCTCTATCTGCTGACAAGTCATAAGCAGTTCCATTAATAGTTATTGTTCTAGTAGTTGGAACATAAGAACTTAAAGCACTTGTCAATGCTATTGTTCCACTTGCATTTGGAAAAGTGTAAGTTCTACCAACATCATCAGTTAAACCACTAAAATCAAAAGTTGCAGTTTTATTATATGAACTTGTAAGAAATGAATTAAATATAAATTGTTGAGTTGCACCGGCACCAATAGTATTAAAACCACTAGAAGCTTGGACACTATTACCATTTTTTATAAATATTTGACCAGCAGCAGTTCCACTACCATTTGCAATTGTAAATCTAGAACTTATATCAAATGCTCCTAAATTAACTGTACTTGTTGCTCCTGTGTAAGGAACATAAAGACTTAAATTATAAGTAGGTAATGTCTGCCAGCTCTTATCTCCTCTCCAATACTGAGCTGTTGTTCCTGCTGCTATTGTAGGTTCTCCACCTAAACCACTAAGTGTATAAATAGGTAATGTCTGAAAAGTTTTATCTCCTCTAAAGTATTGTAAGGTAGTACCGGCTGTAATACTAGGTTCTTTAGTTCCTATTAATGTTGTAATAGTTGTACTAAAATTGGCATCACTACCAAGAGCCAAAGCTAACTCATTAAGCGTATTTAACGCTGCAGGTGCAGAGGCAACCAAGTTAGAAATACTAGTATCAACATAAGTTTTTAAAGCATAGTTAGCTTTCTCAGAAGTCCATATAGGATCTGTCTCTGTGTAACTAGTTAAATATCCAGCTCCGTTAGTAAGCTGATTATTGTTAGTAGGTATTGTAGGTTTACCGGTAAGGTCTGTATAAGCCCCGCTAAAAAGTGATGGCTTATTTAATATCTGAGCTAACCCCGTTGTTGCATTCCAATCTGAATTTACTTGAGCAGCTGGTATAGTAGGTTTATTGGTTAAGTCTGTATAGCTCCCACTAAACAAAGTTGGCTTACCAGTTAAGTCCGCATATACTCCACTAAACAATGTAGGTAATCCTGTTATCTCACTATAAGCATAACTAGGTTTAGTAGCAGCTTTAGCCCAAGCATACACATCAGATGCTGGAAGTGTTGTAGGAATATCAGTTATACCATAACCTGCAATTGTTGTAGGTTTAGATAATAGTTCAGCAAAAGTATAAGTGGGTTTAACACTTGCCTTAGCCCAAGCTGAAACTGTAGGATCTGTTTCTGTAAATGATTGTAAGTATCTAGCATCTGCTTGCAGCTTAGTATAATATAAAGCTTTTTCAAATACCCATATTGGATCTGTTTCAGAAACTGAAACACCAGTCAAGCTAGATATCTGAGCTCTTACCCATTCTGTTGTAGCCACTCTACTAGATGTATCATTTAAGAATGGTGTTTGCACGTAAGCTTGACAAGCTACAAATAGCTTATTAGGAACATGTAAATTACCATGTTCATCAAATCTTACAAATTGTTTTACGTTTAGTAGAGCTGCCATTAAAGATTATTTATATTATATTAGAATGCATTTACTGAATCAGCTGACATCCTGTGAATTGGATTAGTAATAGTTATTCTACTAGTATTAAAAGTAAGTAGTTTTACTATCATTAAAGAAAATAAAACAATTAAGATGTACTTAATAAGTAGTCTAAAGTTAAAAGAATAAGTCATAGTATTATAATTTTATTGTTAAGAATAAGAAGTCATTAAAGTTTGTACAGTACCAATTTCAGCATCAGATAAGGCTCTATTAAACATACCCATAAATCTCCATTTTGCTGGTGTTACATAGCCCCCACCATTCTTGTTTAAGAATCCTAACTCTTGAGTAGGTGAACCAATGCTAAGTGTACTAAATCCTGTAAAAGTCCATATTAAAGTTGTGTTATCCCACCATGTAAGAGTATTACCACTCTTTCTAATAGTTAATAAGTGCATAGGACTAGTTGCTATATAGTTTGCAGAAGCACTAACTGGACTAGTACCATTATTAGTTGTACCCATGCCACCATTCCAAGGAACATAGGAAGCTGCTGAAGTATCAAATCTTGGAAACCAAGCACTTGTTTGATTCCAGTTTGGAGCATAGTGAGCAGATAAAAAGTTTTTAGTTCCAGCTTCAGACCACCAAAAGCTGCCCCAGTCTCCATTTGAACCTGTTATACATAATGCTGTACACCAAGTAAAATCTGAACCATATAAAGAAGAGTTAGGAGATATAGATTGATTAGAAGAACCAATAGCTGTTTGTATATATGGGTTACCACTATTAGCAACGTAAGTTACTCCTGATAATGACATAGTATATCCATTACCTGTAGAGTCAGCTATTGTACCACCACTATAATTAGCAGCGTCATATCTAGCTGTCATCCCACTAGGCCATGACGCATTACTATATCCATAGAATTCACTCATAGCATCTGGTGTAGATTTACCAGCTGCAGCAGACAAAGTCCTTATGCTTCCAGAAGCACTTCCTAACTCAGTTCTAATTTGACCAACTGAAATTGCTCCTGATGATTGTAATGCCATGGGTTATTTAATTTAACAATCTACTATATTCTCAGCACCATATAAAGTTACTAACTTTTCTTTAAGTTTAGTATAACCATATTCAAAGATGTCTTGTCCTTCTATTAAGGAAAGATTAGGTACTTCATAAGTTTCTTCTACATCAACCTCCATAGGTTTTTTTCTTGTAACCACTTTATCTTCTACTCCTGTTTGTACAGCATCTACATAAATTGGAACTTTAATAGTTTCTTGATACTCTACTAATTGTTGTTTTTTAACAATTCTAGTAAGTGTATCTACTAAAGGTATTTTACAAGTGCTACCGATTTCAAGACTTACACTCTCTTTATAGATAGGAGTTTCCCCAGCTGGTTGGTTAGCATCAGCTTCACTTTGGTACACTTGTAACCAACAGTTCATAAAACCTAACTTAGAAACTTCATATCTAAAGATTCTAATATAAGCCTCAGAAGTTAAACCTCTATTTGTACCAATCTGTGTTGTAATTTTTAACGCCATTATATTTATATTTTAAATTTTAAACTTGTCTATCTACCCAACTTGTTAAATAAATTGATGCACTATTTATAGGAGGAGTAAATGTATAAACTGCTTCACCATTACTACCAACATAGAAAACGGGACTTCTTACAATTGTTCCATCATTTCTTAACACATAACATGAATAACCCATATTACATCCTGTGTCACTACTAATATGAGTAAAGGTAGATGTTATATACATACTTTGTCCTGATTTAATAGTAAAGCCATAACTGCCGCCAAATGTTAATGTATTAGTCCAACCAGTAGTAATATTATACATCCAACAAAAATGGTCTCCATACCATCCACCAGCATAATAACCAGGGTCATAACATCCTGACCAGAACTCTCCACCTGGTTCATTTATTTCTATATATACATCTGTAGCACTAGCATAACCATAGAACTCACTCATTGAGTCAGGTGTAGCTTTTCCAGCAGTTGAGCTTAAAGAACGAAGACTATAACTACTGTTTCCAGCAGCTACCATTTCTCCACGGATTTGACTTAAGCTTATAGCTCCACTACCTTGTAATGCCATAGATTAAAGTTTTAAGTTCTTCTATTTCCTTTTGTTGTTCCTTAATAGCTTCTATAAACAAACCAGCTAGATTACCATAAGACACATTGTACATTCCATCATTATCTTGATTAACTACTTCTGGCACTACTGTAAGTGTCTCTTGAGCAATTACACCAATCTTTGTTTTCTTATCATCAGAATCTATTCTATTATAACTAACTCCACGAAGAGCTAACACTTTACTTAAAGCATTTTCTATCGTAGCAATGTTCTCTTTTACTCTAGAATCAGAATATGCTGTTATGTCTCCAGACATAGTTAAGTTACCAGACATATCCATTTGGAATCTATTTGGAGAAGCTGACCAACCACCAATACGAATTACATTATCAGAATCAAGACCCATATTAATAGCATAATACCCTGCTCTATGAAATGAAAATTGTGATCCATTACCGCCAGTAGAATAAACAACCATTCCTACGTTATTTGTACCACCTGTATTACCATTTCCTAAAAAGTTATTTTGAGCTCCTGTCCAAGTATGAGTATTACCTAATGCATTAGATACACTATTTGTATTACCTGCATTATCAGCATAACCAGCAGATACTTTTGTCCAACCACCCCAACTACCTCCTTCTTGATATCTTATCCGAATGTATGGATTAGTTGTATTTCTCAACCAATAGAATTGAGTTCCATAAGTTCCATATCCATAATCATTTCCAAGTCCTAATGTAAATCCATAATGTTGACCTGATTCAGGTCCATTAGTGCTACCCTGCATATATCTAACCCCAAAATTTCCTACACTATTGAAGTCTTGATAAGTACCATGACCAAGACCCATGTTATTAAAAATCTGGGTAGATGATATACCATTTAACTGAGATGAGTTTGTTGCTGTAGCAGCATTACCACTAATGTTAGTTTGGTCTCCTGTATTAGTTCCAGAAGATGAACCTGAATGACTACCACTGAAGTTTGAAGCAGAAATTGTTCCTGATGCTGAAATGTTTCCAGTAAGAGCACTAAAGTTCCCGCCCTTGGTAAAAGTATATCTTTGAGTCCAGTTATTAGTTGTATATCCTGGTCCAAAATAATATTGTATATCTCCAGCAGAATCCATATGGATTAAGTAATGTGTATCTCCATTACTGCCTCTAAAAACCATTGACGGATGTGTACCAACAATATTAAAAGCTGCTGTGTAAGGACTTACACCCCAGTTAACATTTAATGTAAGATATCCTCCTATAGTAGAAGATCCAGTTACTGTACCCGCACTACCAGAAATATTAGTTTGTGGATTTCCAGCAGAATACACTCTATTACCAGCATCATATAAAGAACCTGCATATAATGCTTTACTACCATTTGCACCCGTTCCTATTATTACAGAACCACCATCATAATAGTTTAATTCTAACGGATCTGCTCCTCTACCATTAATAGTATCTACATAAGCATTTCTACCTAATAGTCCATAAGTTTGATCACCTGAAAATTTTAAGTTATCATAAACTATAGTATTCATTCTAGAAATACTATTTGGATCTGCATAATATCCAGTATCTTCAGAATCATAAAATATTGGAGCACGCATTGAAGCATTTGCTTGCCATATACCATTATTTAAAATCCATCCTGATGTATAAGCTGCACTAAAATCTGTTCCTCCTGTTCCTCTTCTAAATACCCAACCTCTACCAACAGTATCCATTGTTAAGTAGGTATTGTACCCATCTCCATTTCCTGTTGGGTTTGTAAAAGGAGCACCGTTAGATTTAAAACCTATAGCAGAAGTAGTGGTCATACTTCCACCCCAGAAAGTAATTTGGTTTGTTGTTCCTGTACCACTATTGTCTCCTCTTATAGCAAGCCCCCAAAGACTACTGTAACTGTTAGCATCAAGATAATATCCATTATCAGCATAGTCATAGAATACACTAGCATACATATTTGCTGAAGAAATAATATTACCTCCTGTTGTATTACCACGTCCTACTACTGAAGAAAGAGTATCAGTTTCAGTAGCGGTAATAGTCCAACTTCTATCAGCAGAAAGATCATAACCTGTTCCATTGATAGTAATTGTACGAGCATTAGTAACCGGTGTATATCCTAAAGCTGTAGTAACATTACCTGAACTAATTCCAGTTATATACCCAGCACCATTAGTTAGCTGGTTGTTATTTGTTGGTATAGTAGCTGAACTATATGCTAAAGAACCCAGTCCTAAAAATGCTTGTACTCCAGCAGCATTTACTTTTACAGCTTGATTAGTTGTTGGATAAATAGCAACCATTGAGGAAGGTGTAAAACTTTGAACAGCTACATTAAGAACTAATTCTCTTGCTGCTAAATCTCCACTAGCATCTCTGTATGCTATAGTATTAGGTGTAGCTGCAGTTGTAGGATTATTAAATCCTGATATAGAACCCGCTGTTCCACTTATATTAGTCTGATCTCCTGTATTAGTTCCTGAAGAAGCTCCACTAAAATTGGATGCACTTAATGTTCCACTTACAGATAAATTTCCATCTCTTGTTAATGTAAATCTATCACTTGCTCCATCAGCATGAAATCCCATATTAAAATTGGTGTCCATAAACCACCACCAACCATATCCAGAATTTATACTATTACCAGTATTTCTTACTTGCATTTGATATCTCTGACTAGAAGAAATAGCAAGGGAATGAACTGCACCTGCATTTATAATAATTGTTGATGTAGTAGTAGCACCACGACCAGTTACTGTAGCTAATGTATCTGTTTCTGTATAACTAGATATATAACTACTTGGATTAGTAGCTAAATAATATCTACCATCTAAACTAACTGTAACTGTACCTGCATCATTTCTAGTTAGAGTCAATGTTCCACCACTGAATCCAGCAGATGTTACATAAGTGTTTGTATCAGTATCATAGTCTGTCCAAGTGGTAGTCACTGTAGAAGCGTCTGCTCTTGTTAGTGTTATAGTCTTAGTAGATGTACCTGATACAGCAACTGTTGTCACTCTATAAGGATCTGTTTCTGTATAAGAAGTTAAGAATGCCGGTACACCTGTTATTTTAGAATAAGCTAATGATGCTACAAAAGCTGGGTTAGCATAAGCTCCTGTAAGAGAAGCATATGTTGTAGCAGCAAGTGCAGAAGTTAAATAACCCCCACTAGCATGATTACCCCAACCAAATGCCGTATTCCAGTTTGCACTATTATCAGTGATTGATGTTCCCCAAGCAGTACCTGTAGATAAAGCTATTCCCGCACTTGGATAAATCATAGATGTGATTGTCCAAGCTCTATCAGCACTTAAGTCGTAGGCTGTTCCATTAATAGTTAGTGTTCTAGCTTGAGGTACCTTTGTACCTATTGATGTAGAGACTGTTGTTGCAAAGCTAGGGTCATTACCCAAAGCTGCTGCCAACTCGTTCAGTGTATCAAGAGTAGCTGGTGCAGCTGCTACAAGATTAGCAACCTGTGTACCTACATAAGATTGTGTTGCATAAGTATTAGCAGTTAAATAACTTAACACTCTAGCATCTGTATAATATAAGTTTGTACCTTCTGATATATCAGAGGTTGTAGCACTAGCTCCTACGGTAACTCTACCTTTAGTGTCTACAGTCACCTTAGTGTATGTTCCAGCTGTTACACCGGATGCTGCTAATGTCATAGCTGTACTAGTACCTGTTGTTCCAGATCCAGTTACATCTCCTGTAAAGGTTAATGATCCTGATATAGCAGCTGTTGTTACAGAAGTAATACGTCCTTTAGAATCAACTGTTACTACAGGTACGAGTGTGGTAGATCCGTAACTACCGGGCGTCACTGCTGTATTAGCAAGTGTAAGTGTAATAGATGTAGTTCCAGATCCTGTAGCGTCACCGCTTACTGTAATAGATTGGTTATTTGTAATATAACTAAGACCAGAAACGTATGTACGCACCCACGCAGTAGTAGCTGACTTAGTACTATTATTATTAATATCAGGTGCAGTTAAAGTTACAGTGTTAGGAAGCACTACCGCTCCTGTCACAGCATCATACTGAAATACATTAAGTATATTAGCTATTTTCCTTTGTTTATTCATAACTGCTTATTATCTATTTATAAGTTGTTGTACTAAATCTTTTAGTTCATCTATCTCACTCTTCTGAGATTCTATCTGAGTCTGTTGTTCCTTAATTGCTTCTATAAGCACACCTGTAATATTACCATATGATACACTTAATAAACCATTATAATCTTCATTAACAACTTGTGGTAGTATCTCTTGTATTTCTTGAGCTATAACACCAACCTTTTGAGACTTATCATCTTTATCTGTTCTATTATAAAATACACCTCTAAGTTGTAAAGTCTTTTCTAAAGCATTATCTATAGTAATTATATTCTCTTTTACTCTTCTATCAGAATAAGCAGTTACATCTCCAGTAGCTCTTACACTACCATTAGCATAAATTCTAAATGTTTCTGTTTTACCATTAAATGTTCCTGAAGATCCATTTTGAAAAATATGATCATTATATGTACCATATATCATACAGTCAGATCCTGCACCTACATCATTACTAGCATAAGTTCTAAAACCAAGATATCCACCAATATTGTTATCTGAAAATAAAATACCAGAATAATCACCAACATCAGCTCTATTTCTAAACTGCATAAATACATTATCACCAGTTGATCCTTGCTGTAATCTAAGAACTGCTGATGAATTCCAAGCCATAGCTCCAGAAGGTGTAGCCCATGATTTTACATATATACCATCTGAATTAATATGTGCATATGGAACATTCCATCCTCCAAAAGTAGCCCCATATTGTCCATCTATATTGATAGCACCTGCTGAAGCTCCTATAAAAGAACCTCCTTGCCAAGTAGCGGCAAATGAATGTATAGTGGAATGATTAGTACCATCTTGATGAAATCTTATTCTACCATAACCTGCACCACCATTACCATACCTAATCCTTATACCATTATCTCCACCTGAATCAGGACCAAAATTACCTTCTCCATTTACATTTATATTACCAATACTATAAATAGTACCAGTATTACTAAATCCAGCAACTGTTTGTGCTTGTGTTGTATTATAAAAATGAAATCCATCTGTTCCAACTAATTGAGCTGAGGTTCTTAATCCTGCATACCATTGCGTAGTAGTATTTCTATAATTAACCATAGCTTCGTATGAGCCATTAGAATATATACTTAAATACTGATGATAAGCTGTTGAGTATAATTGAAATGCACTACCAACACCATTAGATGGAGTGTTAATTTGTAACTGACCTGTCATAGTTCCTCCACCTAAAGGAACTGCATATGAGTTATAATTACCAGCATGTAATACTTTTTGTGCACCTGAACCAGCATAATAATCACCATCAATCATCATACAAACTTCTGTACCCCCAGCTGAATATTGACCAGCTCTTAACCATAAAACCATATCACCAGTATCAGCTGATATACTTGAATGTGCCCAAGCTTGTCCCCATGCTTGATAAGTTAATGATTGAGGATTCCAGTTTGAAAGTACACTTGTTGTTGTATTTATTGATTTTAATAAAGTAGCTGAACCTGCATTACCAGTAATTGTAGTTTGATCACCTGTATTAGTTCCAGAGAGGTTGGCTGCTGATACATTACCTGTAATTGTTACAGCTCCAGTATTAGCTGCTGTTAAAACAGGTGTAAAAGTAGTTCCATTATAAGAACCAAGTCTTACTCCTAATCCTGAATCATGACTATACACATTTGTATAAGCTCCTGAAACTCCCATACCATATCTTCCATTGGCACCTAATTGTATAAGACCATTAACTTCAGTACTATTTCCAACAGATAAAGCTCCAGTAGTACTTAATACTCCAGTTTGAGATAATGTCATAGCAGATACCCATGCTGTACCATTATAAGACCAATATGTTAAACCATTTGATGCATTTAATTGAACAAGCATTTGTCTAGTTTCTGCAGCATTTGTCCATCTAAACCAAGGACCTGTAGCTACTGTATCAGACCCATCTTTAGTAACACCGACTTCTACAAAAGTAGTTCTAGTTGTAGTACTTGCCCCTCTTGCTGTAACGTTTGCTAATGTTGAAGTTTCTGTATAAGAACTAATATACCCAGAAGGATTTGTACTATTGTAAGGAGTAAATCCAAGAGAAGCTTGTTTACCATCAAGAGCTGTCTGTAAACCAGTTACATCAGAAATGATATGACTATGTGATGAAGCAGCATATGATCCTGATGCTTGCTTACCGTCTAATGCTGTTTGTAATCCTGTTACATTAGCTATACTATGTGTATGACTAGCTGCAGCAAAGTCTCCTGTATTAGAAACAGCAGCTGTACCTAGTCCTAAGTTTGTTCTACCATATCCTTGTAATGTAGCACTCAATCCTTGAGTGTTAATATCCACTCTTAATCTATTACCAAGAGCTGTAGAAACTGTTGTAGAGAAAGCAGCATCATTTCCTAATGCAGCAGCAAGTTCGTTTAATGTATCCAAAGCTGCTGGTGAACTAGCCACTAAGTTTGCTATCTGAGTTCCTACGTATGTCTGTGTAGCATAAGTAGATAAAGCAGCACTAGTAATATAACCAGATGGATTGGTTGCATTATAAGGAGTATATCCTAAAGCAGTTGTGACTTGACTAGAAGTTATTCCTGTCAAATAACCTGCAGATGCGTGATTACCCCAGCCAAAAGATGTATTCCAGTTAGCAGAGTTATCTGTAAGAGAAGTACCCCATGCTGTACCTGTAGAGACAGCAATACCAGCTCCAGGATATACCATAGAGTTAATAGTCCAACTTCTATCTACAGATAGATCATAAGATGTACCATTGATTGTAATTGTTCTAGCTGCATTAGCTGGTGTATAACCAAGTAAAGTAGCAATAGATTTTGGCTTATATAAATCTGTAGAAGATTCATAAGATATTACAAAGTTGTTTTGAACACCTGACTCTACATAATCATGTAGTTCATTCATCTCAAATCCGTTCTGCACTTTTACAAAAATCTCACCATTATTCTGTTGAACTCTTGTAACTACACCAATAAATACTAAATGTGCAGGAGCTACGGGCTTATTTAGTAAACCAAAAATAAGTGCACCATTAACACCTAACCATACTGGATCACCTGCTGTAGATGTAGATGTATCTAAACCAGAAAGTAAACCTTCTGTTACAACAAATACTATATCATTTGTAGTACCTCCTGTAGCAGTAAGACCTAATGTTTTAGATGATGTACTTTCTGCAGCATTAGATGCTTTAGATACAATCATATTTGTACCTGAGTTTCCAGTAGAGCCAGAAACATACACTGCTGTACCAGCAGTCATTGTTGCACCAAGTTTTACTTGATGTTGTACCTGACTTGTATAATTAGGAATCCATGTAGCATTATAATTAGTGCCATCCACCTTAGCTAAAATATCTCCTGCTACACCACCAATTGGTAATGCAGACCAAGATCTATTAGCTGTAAGGTCATAAGTAACACCATTAATAGTAAGAGTTCTAGATGTTGGTACACCACTAAGATCACCTAATGTTATAATAGCTTGTGTAGATAATACACCTGTTGCATCTGCAACCACCACTCTTGTACCTGTACCAATTAAACTACCAATAAGTACATTACCTCCTAATGGGTTTAATCTAAGAACTGTGCTACCTGTAACAGCTAATCCATAATATCCTTGAATATCTGCATAAGAAGAACCAGAGGTTCCCCCTACTGTATGCTGAACAAATGCGTGATTACCACCGGTAGCTGGATTTGAATTTATTATAACAAATTGAGCAGTCTTACCTGTATTTTTTACTATTAATCCACCGTTAATGTCTAATGAAAACTGAGTAATATCATGAGGAGTGGTATTGTTAATAGCCACAGTTCCAGTAACAGCAAGCTTAGCTGGTAATGTAATATTATTACTAGCATCATATTGTACTATGTTCTGTAAGTACCCAGTGTTTCTTGTATTACCCATTAATTAATTATTATAAAGTATGATATGTTATACTAAATCCATAAACAATTCCTGAACCTCCTACTGGTGGTGTATGACTATATCCTCCACCACTTGAATCTCCTTGAATAATATAAATAAAATCTGCTCCAGGATCTATAACTAGTACCCAATGATTATAACCTGCATTAAAAGAAAGACCATAACTTACTGCTCCCATACTTCCAGCACTTCTTACACCAGTACATGCAAATGGTAATCCTGATATTCTCACCATTCCTGATCCTGAACCTGATGACCATTGAAGATGTCCTGATATAGTTACTAGATTTCCAACTCTAACATATCTACCCTCATTAATACCACCCATTGTAAAAGCTGAAGCTCCAGCATATAACTGTGGAGTCCAACTACCTTCTTGATAGTAGTTTAATGTAGAAGACCCAGAACCAAATAATACTCCAGCAGCAAAGTAACCTCTACCACCTCCAGTTACATTAAACTTTGCAGCTCCACCTTGGTCACCATAAATATGGTAACCAATTGTAGGACTAGTAGAATAATAATTTGCATCACCAGATCCAGTTGCAGAAGCCATAAATGCTCCATTAGTACTAGTTGTCTGTATAGGGTAACTTGAAGCAGCTGTTGTTTTATTAACTAATAAACAACCCATAGTTGTTGGACCAGTAGTTGTAAGACGCATTCTCTCACTTTCTCCCGTCTTAAAATATAAAATAGAACCATTTAACTCAAATGGTACATTAGCATTAGCAGCATCATTAAAAGCATTTAATTTAATACCTGAGGAATCAGTTGTACCAGTTTGAAAAGCTAAATTAATATTAGTTCCTGTTCTAACTTGAAGTTTAGCATTAGAATATGGACTAAGAGTACCAATTCCTACATTTCCCGTAGCTTTGATCCAAGACATCATATGTACTCTACCTGAAACTGTTTTTCCATATAAATCTAATCTACCTACACTTACATCTTCTGTTTCAAAATCATAACCTTGTGTAGCAGCATTAGTTTGTCTAATTGCTAAAACTGGATTAGTTCCTCCATTAGATATAATTTCTATTCTATTAGAAAAATTAGCAACACCAGTAGAAGTTATTAATAATTGTCTTGTTAAACTACCAGCAACATTTTGAGTATAAAAAGATAACTGAGATTCATTATTAGTACCTGTTCCTCCATTTTCAAATCCTATTACAGATTGTACACTATTGCCATTAGAATAACCTACTATTCTTGTTCCATAGCCAGGAGTACTTACTCCTGTTAAATTATCTGCTAATATAAGAACATTTACATTTGTACCATTAGATCTTGACACTGTAAGTGTACCACCAGCAAGAGGTAGATAAGTGGTTCCAGCTGTACCTGTTGTTAGATACGTAGCGTTGTCATAAGACACTGTAGTTCCTGTTACCTTCACAAAGCCTGTACCGTTTAATTGTGCTTGTTTAGTTCCAATACTAGTTGCAACGGTAGTAGCAAAGTTTGCGTCATTACCTAATGCTGTAGCCAACTCATTAAGAGTGTCTAGTGTACTAGGTGCTGATGCAACTAGATTACTTATTGCTGTAGTTACATAAGTTTGAGTAGCAGCCTGTGCACCACCAGGCATAATGAGATTACCGGTCATAACAATATCACCACTTCCATTTACAGAAATGTAATTTATTAATTCCGATATGTTTGTATTCTTACTCATTAGTTCTTAGTTATTTTCTATTATTTCTGGCCATTTATTTCCTTTAGTAATCACTCCATTAATCAAAGAATATGAGTAATCGTAATCTAATTTATCAGAATAAATTACAACAAATTCTAAATCATTAATATAATTTAAAGGTTCAATATGACTTGTAAATATAAGTTTTCCAGTATCTTTTTTAAATATACAATACTCTTTTCCCATAATATTAATAATTTACTTTAGTTACTTTTATCCAATATCTTCCACCACCTGGATATGTCCCAGCATTTTTAGCTACTCTTAATACTGTAGAGCTTGTTTTAAATGCTGTAAAACTTCCTGCATATGCAGTGTCTCTTCTTACAACATCAGTTATTTCAGAAGCAGTACTTCTTGTAGATATATAAAATTCTGCTAAACAATTATACGTCATTGCTGAATAATGAGCAAAACCTGCTTCTACTTTAAATATATTACCTCCACCGCCTTCATCACCTACACCTACATCAAAAGTAAAAGCAGCATTACCTGTAGTAAATCCAGTGTTAAATACTGTCCATACACCTTGTTGTTGAATAGAACCATTATATAAGTATAAATCTCCTGCTGCTGAAATCCTCATTCGTTCTGCATCTGCTGTTATAAATGCTATTTCTTCTATACCTGCTTCTAATCTTATAGAACTATATCTATTCCCAGCATTATTAATACCTTGTATTCTAAGCTGTCTTTGTGCACTTGATGTTCCTGCTAATTCCATATATACTCCACCACCGTCAGCAGAACTTACTATAAAATTTCCTGCAGATCCCCATCTAGAAGAACCAACTACTTGTAGTGTATCAGTAGGATTATAAGTTCCAATTCCTACATTTCCGCCCCTAGGTTGTAATGTTAAATTTCTATTAGTCCAGCTAGTAGCATCTTGCATTACTTGTATATACCCATAATTACCAGCATTACATGCACCTATTGCTATTTTACTTTGACCAGGTGCAGATAATACAGAAAAAGCCATATTTGCTTCTTCAAGATTAGTACCATTTGTATTTGTATCTTTTAATATTTGTAATGGTGTTTGTGGTGAGATAGTTCCAATTCCAATACTACCATTTTTATTTACTAATCCTAATACATTCCCTGCATATAAACTAATAATATCAGGTGTTTGATTTGTATAAAATCTTAATTCACCACCATTAATTTGTGCAGAATATCTTGCAGTTCCGTCGTTATAAAAGTCAATTTTATTTCCAGCTGTATTTGCAAATGATAATGGACTTAATGGGTTATTTTGATTTATTCCAACGTTACCACTTGTAGATAAATATAATTGATAATCTGTTCCACTTGCTCTTAACTCTATTGAATTATAAGCAGATAAAGCACTATTTAATCCTACAATTGAAGCAAAAGAAGCACTATCAGTTATAAATAAGCCTTTGTTATTTGCTCCACTTATAAATGCTGCACCCGTAACACCTAACTTATAGTTTGCAGATGTTGCTAACCCATTAACACTTACACTACTTGAGAATGTAGCCGCTCCTGTGGATGCTAATGTTAAAGCAGTAGTAAGTGAAGGATTAAAAGTTATAGAACTACTACCTGTTGATATACCCAAAGAACCTGTTGCTTGATAAATCGTATTACCTGTATCATTACCACTAATTCTTAATCCATATAAATAAGAATAAGCACTTGTGGTTATTGATGTAGCAGTCAATGCCCCACTAAACCTTCCTGTACCATTAACATCTAGCTTGTAACCTGCGTTAGATACTGTACTATTTGTTAAAAGTAAATTACCATCACTAAATAAGGTCATTGCTTGGGTAAAGGTTATAGCGTTACCTGCCGTTCCTGAAGGAGCGGTTTTCCAAACGTGTTGACCACTATTTTGATTATATGTTGATGCAAAACCATTATTTACATACTTTTCTGTGCCGTCAGAAAACACATTTTGCACAAAAGACATATTGGAAGCGTTAAAGTTCCAAATAGCACCTGCAGGAGTTTGTAATGCTCTTTGTCCGCTTCCCCACGCACTCGGTGTAACTCCTAATCCTAAATTGCCTGAAGTGTCAAGCCGCATTTTTTCACTTGATGAAGGAACAATAATAAATGGTTGAGCTGCTATTGAACCTGTTGTTCCACCTAAACCAAATAAAGTTCCATTTGAACCAATGTGTGCACTTGTAGATGCGTTAGCAAATTCTATAACTGTGTTTAAATCTGACCCCCCATTTCTTGCAACCTTAATAACATTAGAGTCATTTCTATTTACATATAATTGACCGCCTACCGTTACTGTTGTAGCATCATCTTGAACAATACTATTACCTATTGTACTTGCACCTGTAAATTTAGGTAGGTAGTTAGTAGTACCTGTTC
>Ga0208022_1000067_pt1 | contig 44098 bp, 34 predicted proteins | sample ColrivemetaGS747_FD_187622 | JGI IMG/M metagenome (GOLD analysis project Ga0208022, IMG submission 187622) | Estuarine microbial communities from the Columbia River estuary - Freshwater metaG S.747 (SPAdes) (version 2) | ecosystem: Environmental > Aquatic > Marine > Intertidal zone > Estuary ...
AAATAAGTCTTGTTGTTAATGTTGTAGTGAAAGTAAAGTTCAATGAAAGGAATGTCTTTGTTGAACTTGTAAGGAACGATTCTCACTTGAGATTTTCCGTTTGCCGGTTTAAAGATTGAATCCGACTTTTTAGTGTTGTTTTGTAAAGAGCTAAATCTCTTTAGTGCCAATGAAATGTCCATTGTTTTGTTGTTTTTAAGGTTTAAAATTTGTTTTTAAAGTTGAGGTTTATATCGCGATATTCCTATATCTAAATATAACTTTTTCATCTTTTATTACTATAAATATACGACTATTTTTCCACATTACCAAATTTATTTTTGGAGGTTTTCAACCTTGCGATTTAGGTAAAATATAGCTTTTTTTAGGTCTTCCAGTTCTTTTTTAGGGTCTTTTTTACCTGCTCTTGCAACATATTTGACTACATTGAATAGGTATGCATCTTTGTCTAATCCCCATGCTTCACATACTTTAATTACTTCGTATGGATTGTCTACTCCCCCGTAATGTTGAGGGCCGTTTACCATTTCTTTTATTTCCATATTTGATACCATTTTCTTTTAGGTGCAGGTTTGCATAAACTAAATGGATTGTCTCCAAATGATGTTGTTCCTACATATTTTGATGAAAACATATTTAAAAATACTTCGTGATATTTTTCAGGTATCTTACTAAAATCAGCTTTTATTTCTACATTTAATTCAATTGCTCCGTCTGTAACTGTTATCAATTTTAATGAATTGTAAGTTTCAACATATTGTGATGATTGAATGTTTAAGTGTCCTCCACCTAAAAATAACTCCGAATCTTTTTTCTTTTCTGCCATATCTTATTTTTTACTTTCCCAATATAATTCTCTAACCTTTGCTCCCAATTCGGCATCGTTGGGTGTATCTAAAATTGTTCTACCTTCTACTGTTATTAAGTTTCTATTTTCACCCATATAACATTGTCTACATAATTGTCCTGCTCCCTCTACATAACCATATCTAAAATCGACATGAGTAGTTTTTAATGTAGTAGTTTCTTCACCACACATAACACAGGTTTCATAAATGTCAAATTCGTCTTTTTGTTTTCCTACTGATGTAACTAATCCGTTTTCATCAATTGTAAGTGGTACATGTTGTTCACCCATAATTTATTTTTTAATTGTTTCTAATTTGTTTTTCAATTTTACTGCAAGTGCACAAGCTTCATACTCTTCAAAATCGATGAGTATTTGTAATTGTTCGTCTAATAATTCTGTAAATTCTCTACTATCAATGGATAATGTAATAACTATAACCTCTTTAATTAAGACTTTTGCGAAATCAACTCTCTTCTTTTTATTTCTTATTCCGAATGCAATACCATCTACGATTGCTTTTGCAAGTTCTATTTTGTTAAGTTCAAAAATGTCCGAAGGGTCGTTTGCGTGAATTAGGATTGGAGTGTATCTATTTCTCTTTATCATAAATTAAATATAAGAAAAATATTTTAAATCTCCAAATTATTTTTGATTCTTATTTTTTAATAAATCAATATGTCCGTCACCGACAGGTGCAATTACTTTGTATCCCTTTGATTCCAACTCTTTTGTTTTACGAATTAAATTTTCATCTCTAATATCGTTAAATGTATCTGCTAATTTACCAACTGATGTTTTTTTGTCATTATAATCTGCAGGAAATGATAATCTGTATAATATATCATAATCCCCTTTCTTTGGTTTTTCAAAATTTTGTATTGGTGGAAATCCAGCTTCTTTTGCTGACTTTTGTAAATATTGTTTTCCCTTTTTATCCAAATAATCAACCGATGAGAAATCGTTTGTATTTTTGTTTTGACCAACCATACTTGCCCAATTTCCCGCTTTTACAATATTGAGAGGGAGACCGGTTCTTTTCATTTGTTCTTTATATAAACGTGATTGGTCTTTCATTACATTTAAGTCTTTTCCATCCCAACTATCATTTATAAAATTTGGATAATGTTCTTTTAATTTATTATGAATATATTCTTGTTCAGACCCTTTTACATAAACATTATCATCATCCCCACCTTCACCTAAAAATGCGATTTTACTATCCTGTGGGTATATATTTTTAATATCATCAACAACTTCCTGTGCTCCTTTTAAATTATAGTGTTCCATTCCAAAAAATGTTGAACCATTTTTAGTTTGAATATTCCCAAGTTCATTTCCCTTTGAGTCTTTTCGTTTAGATGGTTTTAATTTAGAATTGATAGGTTTTTTTGTTGGTATAACATGTTTAATCGGGTCCATTTTTTTAACCATATAAACATTGCCTGTTTTTTTGTTTTTAACAATGTCATCGTCTTTTAATATATCTTCAAGTATATTAGAAAGTTTAAGCATTATTATTTGTATTAAAAGATTTGAATACTTTTGTAGGTATCATTTTATAACCTGTATTAGATGTAGTTAAGATACAATTTCTAAACTCTTCCCAATCAATCATATAAGAATTATCCAACATACCACCCGTTTTTGACTTAACTACTTCATTTAAAGCATTAATAGTGTATATTGAATTAGATTGTTTCTTTCTATGTACTAAAATAGTTTTCCATTCCGAAGGGATTGCATTGGAACCCTTTTCGACATTAAAAGTAATAAATGCTTCTTCAGGTCTCACTTTACTTTCTAAAATGAAAACATTTGGATTAGTTAGAGTATAATTTGTTAATATAAAATTAACCGATTTATCCAATTCTTCCTTTGTCGTAAAAAGGCAAAGTAGTTGTGTATTCATTTTAATAATGTTCTTTTTTTCTTCTATTATCCGCTTCTCTTATAAGAACATATTTCATTTGCTCTCCTATTTTCTTTTCCACTTTTTGTGATGTTCCTGCGGTTCTCCAAGTATCTTCAACTATACTATAAGATTTATCACCATCTTTAATAACAATTGCTCTACTTTGTGGGTCTAATTTACAATTCTCTACTAAATGTTTATTTAATAGTTTTCTTCCTTCTTCGGTTTTTACTTCTCCCTTAAATTTAGATACAACTGCCAATGCATTTCTAAAGTCTCCAGATGTAGTTCCTCTTATACCCGTTACTATTCCTAAATTTTTATCATAATTGGTAACCATCAAATCAAAGTGCATAGATTTCATAATAGTAGTAAGATATGCTTGAGTATGAGGGCCGTTTTTACCATTTTTCTTTGGATATCCTAATTCTGCATCTGCTTTTGCTATTGAACTAACAACATCGGTGTGAATTGCTTCTAAAAGATTTTTTTCATTATTTTTATTTTTAATTGCAGATTGTATAGATAATGAATTATAATCTATTCCTGGATTTTCTTTTCTAAACTTATCTATCTTACTATTTTCTCCAATTTTTGTAAATATTTTTCCAAACTTATCATAAGCAACATCACCATCTGCTTGTCTTACATAATCTTGTGCAGCTTTTAACCAGTCTCCTGTTTTTTTAGGTGCAATATCATTTTCGTCTAACCATTTATTAAATGCTGCACTACCTTTCATTGTATCCATATATTTTTCCATATCAGGAAGTTCACACATTGCAATCATCCCACTATCTAATCTAGCATTAGCAAATGCCATATTCGTTCCTTTCTTACTATCGGTGGCAGCTATTACACCAGCTTGTAAGATATCAACGACTTTATTGGAAACTTTAGGGCCGAAAGAATTTTTAATCAAATTTAATGCAGCTGCGGGACTACTATTATTCCACATATCTTCTAAATAATTTCCTTTTTTATTTGAAATACTAAACACAGTTGTTCTGCCCTTTTTATCATGTCCAATTGCGTATGTATCATGGAATCCCAAATGTTCAAATGCGTCAATTTCATGCTCATAGTGTTGCTTGTCCGCACCCTTTGCATATTTTAATTGAGTTTTTAAATGTTGTAAAACCGCTTGGTCATGTTCTTTTGGTTCTGATTGTAATACCTTAAATGGTTTTGATGTATCTATATTACTATTAGTTTTAACTAATATATTTGTTGCTATTGCACCATCAAATTGTGCGTCCGTCCAAGCTTTAAGTGCTTCTCTATTTTTGCCAAATCCTTTTGAACCACCATTTATCCAAACTTTAGCTTTTTCATCTTTTAATCTATTATATTCAAAATCACCATAATGATTTCTAGTTGCAATATAACTAACAATTTTTTGATAATCCTTATTTCTATCTAATCCCAATGCATCTGCTGTTTCTTGTGTAAGTTTTTCTTTTTGCTTTCTTTCAACGGCATTTACCGGTGCTTGTAAAAACTCATCTCTATATGGTTTAATATTTTTTTCATTATCCATATAATATTGTTCATATCCACCCGCATCATTCAATTCATTTGAAAAATTAGTAAGTTCGTTTTCACCATAAGATGCAACTGCACCACCCATACCCGCAATACCATTATCTCTTCTATATGATAAATCTTCTATTGTATTATCCAACACACTTAAATCTCCATCATTTAAACCTTCCCAAATTTCTCTTTGTTCTGCACTTGTAAATTGTATACCTGCAGCTTTAGCTTGTTGACCATCTTTTTCAGCTGCTGCTCTTTTTTCCGCATTGTTTCTAAATTCTGCAGAAGGGATATTTGGTTTTGGTGCTTCTGGTTTATTACCACCACTTTTTGTATTATTACCACCATCACCGCCCCCAGCTTTTTCTTTTTCAGGTGCATTTTGACTTGCATTATACGACGGGGCCTCACCTGGTTTGATTTTAATTAGTTTTGTTCCACTATCATCTCGTTTGTATGTAGCAGGTTTACCTTTTGATGGGCCGTAATACCCTTTACCCAAATGTATAACACGCTTTGCGGTTGCGTCAGCTGCTAATCCACTTTTCTTTTTACCACCAATAGTTGTTGGTTTTACAATTTTATTTGATTTCGGTTTGGTAATACCTTTTTCTATAATTGAAGCTTCATTAATATAACTGAAATATACTCTTACCTTTTGCGCCATTTGGTTGGCATTAGGAATACCATTTTCTCTTAATATTTCTGCTAATGTTGTAACTTGTTCCTCTCTGGTCAAATCAATAATACCATGTTCTACACGATATTCTAATTCTTTAAGGATTTCTTGGAAATTTATTGACATCTTCTATTGTTGTTTTTATTAAAATGCACTACTAACCAAATCAAAATCTTTCTTTGGAAGTTCTTTTTGAGCTCTTTGTAAAAGGGTATTAACCATCTCACCTCTTTCTTTTGCTTCCGATGGTCTTAAATATCCTCTATTATCACGTAGTTTTTTAATTTGCTGTAATTTTTGTACGGCTTCTTTATCATCCATATAAATTGCCAGTTCAACTGCTGCGGCTGAATGGTCGTTATTATCCGTCATTTTACTTACTTTTTGATTGAAAGCAGTTGCTGGGTCGTATTTTTGAGTTGCTTTATTTGGTATCATTGAAGATAAAGATGTATCTGATTTTTTATTGTCATCCATTTCTAATTCTTTCCTATATTTCTTTGCAACATCACCCATAAACTTTATAGCATCTTGAACTTTATCAAAACTTTTATCAATTTTACCTTGTAGTTTTTTAGGGTCGTTACCATAAGTAGGTTCCAATGAAACACGATGTTTATTACCTTCTTTTCCCATATATAAAGTATAGGTTGGCATATCTCCATCACCCATATTATATACAATTGCACCACTACCATCATCTATTTGTGCATATCCTTCACCACCGGATACTTTATTCAAATGATTTTCAACGGATGGTACTAAATCTTCTGGTTTTGCTTTATTCAATGTAGATATTCCGTTCAAACTTGCATCTGGTTTTTTATCACCACCAAATACCGATGTACCTTTAACTTGTGATGCTTGACCTGCAGTTGTATTTTTACCTGCAATATTAACTTTTGTATCAGGTCTTAACTTATGTTGTTTGTTATAAGTGTCAAATGCTGCCTGAGATGGAAAATCAATCTCATGTAATGGGATAAGGTTTATTAATTTCATACTATTTATTATAAATTTGCTCTTAATTTATCTGCTATTTCACTACTACTATATCCTGCTTTTTTCATTGCAATAGATTTTTTATATAGATTTATCCAATCTTCTTTATCATCTGAATTTTTCATCATTGGAATATCTTTTTCATCATCCATATAAGGTAAGTTATCACCTATGCGTTTAGCTATATCATCAGGCTTCCATCCCATTTGTCTAAGTGTTTCCCCTGCATTGTAAAAATCATCTTTTGTTGCATCTCCAGTTGGTATGATTGAAGATAATGATGTATCTGATTTTTTATCACCACCTCCATCTTTATTGGTAAACATATTAGCCATTTTAGATAAAAATCCTTGTTTCTTTGGTTCTTCTTCTTTCTTTTTTTGTAGATATTTGTACATATCTTTATGTGTGTCAAATACTTCTATTCCATCTTTTGTATTAAGTGTAAGTTCATCGGTATTAATATTATATCTATAATCTGCTACTTTTTTACCTTTGTACAAAACTTTACCTTCACCATCAGTTTTATAATCAGATACATCCACATCATCATTACTTCCTTTTTTGGTAGATGGAGCTTTACCACCAAATACCGATGTGCCTTTAACTGTAGTAGATGATTGTACAGCTTGACCTGCAGTTGTATTTTTACCTGCAATATTAACTTTTGTATCAGGTCTTAACTTATGTTGTTTATTATAAGTGTCAAATGCAGCTTGATTTCTAAAATCAATCTCTTTTAGTGGGATAAGGTCTATTAAACGCATATTATTGTTTATTAATTGGATATAATTATATGATATAAATATAAAATTTTAACTTATAACCTCCAAATCGTTATAATTCTTACCTTCATAAGCTCTAACTGGAAAATTACCTTTTTCTAATATAGTCGTTAGAGAATTTAAAATCTCACTTTTCTCCATTGGATGAGTATCAATTAAGAACGCATCGTAGGTATAAAGTATCAATTTCGACCTTCTCCCATCCAACCATTGCATCAACTCTCTTAATTTCTTATAATTGATTTCAGTCTCCAAAGCTTGTAATAGATAGTTAAATACCTTTTGTTCGTTTGCTCCTTCAATTCTACTAAATGGAATTTCTCTTCCAAAGATAGGTGTTATTAACTTTCCGGAGATGATGAACTTTTTGTATAGGTCTTTAACATACACATCTACCTTTTGAAAGAATGGTATTTGACGAGCTACATCATCTAATCCTCCATAAAGATACTTAAAGGTTTGTCCCTTAGATTCATTATAGTCCTCTATCCCATACCACTTTGCAAGATGTTGGTGAGCAGTCTCTCCCAAAGGAAATTCATATCCAACCAACTTACCAATTAAACGAATGTGATAAGACTCATAGTCAAATTGAATTAGAGTACCCTTATCGAACCTGCTAACGAAATTAGACCTACTACCATCCGATTTGTTTAAAGCAGAGTAATTGATGTTTAAATGACGATTGGAGGGTCTACCTGTTGTGGTATACGGGTTGTATTGCGTGAACACAAAACCATTACGAAGATATTTGGGATTGAACGCAAAACTATCAATAAAATTTTCCTCTACGACTTTTACCCCAGCCCCTTCCAACCTTCCTAATAAACTGATAGATTGTGAATATTGTCTATTCCATTTATTGTCCGATTTGATAATTTCTATTTTAGAAAGTAATTCATACCATTTCAATAATGGAACACAATCATTCAATTCTTTAAAGTCTACTCTATACCCTCTATAAACCTCTTCTGCGAACTCATTGAATACAAATGGAATACCTTTCTCTTCAAAATATGCCCACTCATAATCAATCCCTATGCTACCTATATAACGATTTCCTAAAACCAATGTATTTGGATTTGCTAATCTATCAATCTTAACAGTTTTACATTGTTGTGCGTCTATGTGGTTGAAATTAATAATATACTCCTCATCCTCCGTTCTTAAATATAAAAACGATATGCTACAATCAAATTGATGTGCTCTAGGTGAACTCCATACTGGAACCATTAACTGAATTGGTTTATGGTTTTGGCAAAAAGAAAGAAGGATATGATTATTTTCTATTATCTTCATATTCTTCTAATTTACGATTTTTTTATGACTTTACCAAATTTATTCCGACCAATGTTTTTGTCTTAATGAATAAATATGAATTGGTTCTCTTTTCATTTGATTTATTGGGTTAAAACAAATATAATCAAAATTATTTTAATTATCAAATTTTTATATGATTTTTGTTCAACCTATTTATAAAATTGTAAAAGATTAGGAAGATATAATCCTATATTTTTAATTTTTGAAGATGCAAGTCCGATTGCCGCTTTATTTGAATTTCTAACACCTTTATCCAATTCTAAACCATTTAAATCGTAGGTCGTTTCAATCGGACCAGATATTCTCCATTTTATACTAACCACTTTCCATAATGGATTTTCACTATATTTTGTATGGGTTTCTTCATCTATTTCAAATAAATGCCCGTTACTATCATTTTCGATTTGGATAAAATATCTTCTTATAAATCCCAATTCATAGTCTTTAGTCGTTGGTGATGGTACTATTGTTTTGGGAATATCCATTTTAAATGCATTCAAATTACTTACAATATCAGTATACATAGTTTTTATTTTAAACCCATTGCCAAAAAGCATCTATTGTTGTTACCCAACCATCCGTTAAATTTATATCATGAATTATATTTTGAATTCTAAATCTACCCAATTCATTATATAATTCCGAAACACCATCAACTTGTATCAATTCACCACAATTTATACCACTAATTCCATCTATTTTTAAACTTATTTTAATGTTTGTTGGCACTTGCTGTTTTTTTAAAGTATATTCTTCTCTAGCAAGTCCCATAAAAGAATATACCCAATCCGGATTTTTAACAACCATTGTTTTTGGTTCAGTATATTTTGGTAATACAAATTTAATTAAATCTTTTATTGACGCTTTGTTAATATCATCTTCCTTTTGACTGCCAGATTCTTTTTCATTATCTTTATCTTTATTATTATTTGATATGGGTTGTGTCAAATTTTGATACATAATTTGGTCTAAAACATAATATCCTTCAGTTGTAGTATGATTTGCCATTGAAGTATATAATGAAACCCTATCTTGTGATGTCAATTGATAAGTTTTAACATCGTATTTTTTAGCTGCAAGGAATGCGTTATAATTCCAAAGTGACATAGCTGCTATATAATCTGTGTTATCAAAATCAAATGCAAAATCTCTAACTATGGAATTTACCGACAATGGTTTAAATCTATAATCTTCTCTATCTTCCAATATTTCTTTTATATGTTCCGATTTTATATATAATTTACTATCCATAATAGTTGCTTTACTATCGGTCATTAAATTTGCATATATTAATTTATATTGGCCAAAACTTTTTCCATTTATTAATTCTAATATGTTTGCTATAAAATCTATTCTACTATACGAACTATACCAGGCAGTTTTTACCACATTATAACTAATAAAAATATTTAATGCATTACCTATTCTATTGTCACCAGATGCTTCTAATGGTACTTCATTTCCATTTGGTTCTATAAATTTTATTTTTCGTTTTTCTATAACCGATTTTCCATTTATTCTCGCATCTATTGTATTTTTAATATCTCCTACAATTTTTCCCTTTTTATCTATACTAAAATTTGGTAATTCTTCATTTGGAAATAATACATCTTCATCAAACGCAACTCTATATTTGTGTATAGTAATTGGTATTATAGTTTCTGATGTGGTATCATCTATTTTAAAAAATTTTGCACCCGTTGGGTCACCATTTGGTGAATAAAAGGTAAGCTTTGGGTCAGTACCACCCCATGCAACCACATTATTTAATAAAACTTCTAATACAAATTTTAAAGATAGATATGGTACCGCACTTGCAGTTCTTTTTAAACTTGCATCACCCGTTTTATACCAGTTAAAAAATTCTTTTTCCCATTCTGCCGGATTTAATTTTAATAAATAATCCAATTCAACACCTTGTAAACCTAAGCTTGGATTGGAAATGGTATAACAAAGTTCCTGAAATTTGGTTGGTTTGGGGTCAGTTGGCATTTCAGGTGGTGTATATTGTTGCGCATTAAACGATTTTGGTAATAAATAAGATATTTCGTTACCTTGTGTTATTGTTAATTGTGCTATATATGTTCCATCAGGTTCTATTTTATATGAATACGCCGAAACTCTACCGACCATTCTATCATAACTTCCTTTTGAATCTTCACATTTTTTTAAATATTTTTGAAAAGATGGTATTGATGGATTTGAATAATCAATCCAATTAGTTACAAATTTTTCATAATTATTTTTATTTTCAATTATACCAGATTTAATCAAATCATTTCCCATTAAATTATCACCAAATTCTATCATAATTGGTGCCACACCTTTACAAAAAAATAATTCAAACATTTCAAGTTGTTTGATGGAAAATAAACGAATATGGACACTTGCAATTTTCATAGTATTACCAGTACCATCCGTATTTATATTTAAAGATTCAATTATTGGGTGTGATATAACTCTACCGGTTTCATTTAATGTAGTAATTTTTTTGCCATTAAAATCATAACCAACAAATGATTTATCGGATTGATAATTTATTTCATGTAATAATACCGTATTCACTCGATTAGTTATAACGCACCCATTATAATCAGCGGAACTACCAATTTCACCCTTTGCTATTTTTCCAATTTTTTCTAATATCTCTTGTTGGTCTGCAGATGGTGAATCTTTTATAACTCGTGAAGCGGAAGACATTATAAAAAATGGCATTTTGGTATTTGAACCCCATGGATATTTTTCTCTTTCTTTAAATACCTCAACCATCCATTTTTTCAATGGGTAAGTATTATTCATATAACTTATTTATTTATTTTTTGTAAATCTGCAATTATGGTTGAAACATCGGATGGTATTCTTAATTGTTTACCGGTTTCTATCGATAAAGTTGCATCGTTTAAATTATTTGCAGTTGCAATAATCCACCATAGATTTTTATCTCCATAATATTTGTGAGCCAATAAATCCAATCTATCTGATAAATCTGTTATAATATAAATATCGTTGTCCGTTGGTTTTATTTTTGGATAAATTATTGATTCTAAATATTTCTTTTTGGTTTCTTCGGTTGTTAGTGTTTTACTATATGTGTATCTATTTGCCATTTTTATTATGATTTTGAAGAATGGTTTTTTGTCCATTTTGCTAAGTCTTCTGCGGTAGAAGATGTTTTATAGTCAGTATTCGTTGCTTGTGTTTTGGACAATGTATCCATATTATAAGTTATCGTTGCATCTGTTCCATTTATCATATGCGTTTCCAAAATTGTTAAACCCATAGACACATTAACCACCGTTGGATATGTAATTGTTTCCGAACCAGCCGTTGCAAAAAATGGGTCATCGGATGCCCAAGATACATCATTATCAATTTGCATATCCATCGATGTTATTATGCAATTTAAATTTTTATATAAATTACCCAAACTAAATTTAATTATATTTGGTGTAAATGCAAGTGGTGCATAATTTGATACACCGCCCAATTGAATTACAGCTAATTTTTCTTGTGGGAAGGCCAGTTTTTTCAATTCTTGTAATTTTTTACTCATCACATACATTTGGTTTGTACCACCACTATTAGTATCTAACCAATATACTTTAAAATCAAATTTAAGTTCTCTTTGAACACCTAGATACCTATAAACTTTAAATGGTGAACCAACGTATCTATAATTACCCCATTCAGGTTGTATATTTTCTGTTATATCACCAATGGCAGCTGGAAATACTAAATATTTATCTGCATTATTGGCTTGAAATTGAATGTATGCTACCGATGTTTTTAAATTTTTTTCAATAACTTTATCAAGTTCTGTTTTTGTAAATGTTACTTTATTTAATAATTCATCATTTATATCATCCCAATTACTAATTTTACCATCCGTTCTTTTTAAAAATCCTTCGGCTTTTAAAGGTGTTTTAAAATATTCGGAATTTTGTTTTTTATAGGTATTTGGAATTAATTCTGCATTGGATTGGTAGGTACTTTTACCTTTTTTTCTTTTACCAGTTAATAATTTAACTGCACCTTTTCTTACTGCACTTGCCAACGCATCTGCGGTTTTACCTACGACATTTTGTGCAATATCGGTTGTATTTCCTTTTAGTAATCCAGTTAAAAAGTTAGAATCCATTGGGGCCTGTGATACAAAATAATCCTTGCCTTCTTCAACTGCATATTTTAAACCACTATAATCACCATTTACAGGTTGTGTACCTTTTGAAATTGGTGCACCTAATTTACTTTCAAAAATAGTATCGGATGGTCTATTTGCCGACCCGCCAAATAAATTTCCCAAATTGAAACCCATTTTTCCTTTCTTATCTGGGTCATTATATCTAGTACCTCTAACTGCCATCGTTCTAGCGAGGTCAATAGAGCCTCCTGATTCAATTCTTATTAAATCGGTATTATATAATTTTGGAAGATTTTTATATAAGAGAATTCTTGGGCCGTTTGGATTTGTTTCTGCAGTAAATAAATCTTGTACAACTTGATATGGGCCGTTGAAAAGTTTAGAATCTATTCTATCTTTAGTAGGTGCTTCTATCTTTTCTACTCCTTTAAATCCGTCTAAATATAAATTTCTAAGAAATTGGGGCATTTATAATTTATTTATTATAAATATCTAATAAGATTATTTTGTAGTATTATTTGCCTATGGCTGCTTTGAATGCCTGACCTTGTTCTGTTGTTTTATTATTATTCATGTAAGTTTTTACCGAATTTGTAATATCTTTACCATCCAATATCAATTTGGTTGTACCTGCACCTGCACCTGCAATACTTGCAACCATTGCTTCTATGTTTTCAATTGCAATTAATAGTGGGTCTCCTGCTGGAACTGACATTGGCATCGGTGGTGCGGTGTTTCGGTTATAGGCCTCTTGTTCTGCTATTTCTTGAGGAGTCATTGGGGTGGTATCTAGCGCATCGAAGTAACTATTGGGTTTGGTCGCTTCAAATATTTTATCTGCACCATACGAGCCGGCCATATATCCCACTCCACCTGCTATTAAATCCAATGCAAAACCTACACCATAAAAACCTTTTAATGGTGCAGTTAGAGGTTGTACTGCGGCAACCGTTGCAGCTGCAGTTCCCCAACCGGTTGCCGGTGATACTACCGATTGTAGACCACTTTGTCCACTTTGGTATCTATTATACATATCATATCCTGTCATGCCCACTCCCAGCATTGAACCGAAATTCATTTTTGGTTTTATTCCTGAAACAAAGTTTTGATTAAATCCACCATTTGTAAAATAATTTCCATATGCTTTGGCGTTAGGAAACCCTGCACCAATTCCTTCTCCTATGATTGGTTTTCCTGCTGCATCTACAAATGTTGGATTTTTCCCCAAATTTTTAACCATATTAAATTGAGGACTGGCTGCTCCCGTTGCAGTAAACTCTGGAACAATTGGGGAACCTGGTTTACCATTACGAATGTATCTTTGTACACCAGTTTGACCTGCAGGTGCGTTTGTCAAAGCGGGGCCCTTTAGTCCTTTGAAAATACCATTTGCAAACAATAATCCAGCTCCAGATAAAACGGCTGTTAATATGTTTTTAAATAAATTTTCCATATAAGACTGATGTGCTTCAAGTCTTTGTATACGAAAAAATAATCTTCTATATGTTTCATCTGTTGTTTTTGCAACATCTATATATTGGTCAAATTTTGCGTCCGTAATTGCTTTAGTCATTGCAATTGTTGCGTCCGTTTGTTGTTTACTTAACTCTGCTGCAGAAGTTCTACCCAAAAATCCAGCGTTTTGGCCTGTTAATGTACTAGCTAATGATGACCTATTTGATGTTTCATATTGCCTATTACTCAGTTCATCAATACTCATACCAAATATTTTACTAAATTGGTCTTGTACAAATAGTCCACCATTTCTAACTGCTTCTAATGTTCCTGATTCTTGTATATTTTTATATGCTGCAGCATAATTTCCGCCCGCTGCCAATGCCAATGCTTCTGTGAAATCTACTCTTTGATTTAACATAGCAGATAACTTTTGTTGGGCCATTATAGTTTCTCTATAATTTAAAACAGCACCTTTAGCTCCTTCTGCAAATTTAAAACTAGTACCCATCTTTCTTAATTCCAAAACTTGTCTACTAAATGATGCTTCATTTCTAATATTAAAAGAATATAGTTTACTTGAAGCTTCCGCCATATCATTTAAAATATCATTTGGATTAACTCCGGCTTTATCTGCTTTTAGTGCTGCTGCATATGTCATACTTAATGCATCTTTTGCATTTGTACCTGTCAATCTTCTGTATGCATTTACTATATTAGCTAAATTACCTTCACTCACTCCAGACCATTTTGCAAATACTGCCATTCTTGCACCTATACTTTTATCACCGGTATTTGCTCCAGATGATAACGTATTCATAGCACCTGCAATAGTTTGTGCATTTACACCGGCCAATTCCAATTGACCTGCATTATATTCCACACTACCAAGTCCTCCACCCATAAATGCCGTTTGAGAAGCTGCATTAAATGCTGCCGTTAAACCTTGCATTTGATAATTAAAATCGGATGTTGCTCTCGCCATATAGACCAATCCCTTTCCGTATTTTTTTAGTTCTTGAGATTGTGTTCCGTCAAACTTTAAATTTTTTCCAAACTCAGCTTCAAATACTTTTAAATCCGCTTGAGCTTTTGCAATATCGGTCATATACATACTCTGACCTAAAAATGCATATTCGTCTGGAACAAATTCTGGCTTATAACCTGTGATTAATTGTGCAATACCTGCACCAACCGCTGCCCCTGCAGCAGCTGCTTGTAATCTATTTTTTGAACCGAACAACTCTTTCATATCATTAGCTACAGGTATTGCATCTAATAAAGTAGATTGAGCCATATCTCTCAATTCTTTTTTTTCATCTGCGTCTTTTCTAGATTTAGATGATGCATTTGATGCCGCTGCTTCTGACATTGTAAATGTTCCCATTGATTTAATGGTTCTCTTTAATCCTTTTAATTTTTTATCACTAAAATTGATTTGAGAGGAAACATCTTCCCAATGTTCTGCTAATTTAACTACACTTTCATTTAATTCATCTTCCGTTATTTTACCTCTATCTTTTTGTTTTTGTAATTTATTTAAAGTAGCTGGGAATTTTTTATATGCATTTAAAGTAGACAATATTGCTTCTCGTTGGTCTCCTTCTATATCCAAATTTTCTTTTAAGAACTCACCAATCGAAGAAGTCATAACTTTTGTTTGGTCTATAACCGCATTCATTCTTTTGGCCTCATTACTTTGTTTACCATATTGATTGGTAATACTATGTTGTAGACCTTCTAATTCTTTGAAATTTTCGGTAACAGCCTCTATTGATTCAACTTCTTTGTCAAATTCTTTTCTTAATTTTGCAGTTTCTTTCGACATAGATACCAATGTACCTCTTGCTTCCTGTAATTGCTCATTTACTTTATCAACATTTCTGTTTACTTCTTTCCAAGCATTGATTTGTCCATTTATATCACTTATGGCACGAGAATCATATAAAGATGTTTCTTCTTTTAGTTGTTTTAATCTTTGATACTCTTGTACTGCCGATTGTAATTGTTTTACTATATCGGCCTGAGTTCTTAATTCTTGTGCGGCTTCCGTTAAACGTCTTTGTGAATTATCTGCCATTAATATTGTTTATTAAGAACTTTGTCTATATTAGAACTATCTATATTATGTCTATCTAAAAACTTCTTCATGGTTTGTAAAGAATTTACTCTATCTTTATCCCATTGAGAATATACTTTACCCAATTTAGGGTCAGTTTGTTTTAGTTTAATAATAAAATCTTGTTCTTTTTGTCTTGATTTTGGTCTCAAAAACAAATCTAACAATCTCTTAATTGCACTAATTTCTACTAATACTTTTTTAGACATGGGGATAGTTTAGTATAAATATCATCTTCTCGATGTTTTTGATGGTGCAGGTGTGTTTTTATTTCTGGCAGACGCCATTGCTTTGTCATGTCTATCTCTTTCACCATCTTTAATTTTTAATAATTCTCTCCAATAAAATTCTCTCAACTTTGTAGGCATAAAATATAAATCACTCCAATTAAATCCACCATTTGAATTGTAGACCATTTGGAATAGTTTCTCATGTAATGCTACTGAATAGTTAGTCGGCAGGGTAAAAAAAGTCAGTCCCGAATGGGATACGAAGTGCCTCCATTTCACCGCTTACAGGATAAGTGTAATCAAATGTTAAATCTAAATCAGGAGTAATTTTTGACATATGTGCTCTTAAAGCTTTTGAATCTCCTGCTCTTAATTGATTGACAACAAAATTACTAATAGTTCCAACATCTTTATTTCCATTAACTTCTGTAATTATTTTTCTATATCTAGCCGTTATTTCATTACTTTGTTTTAATGTTTTTTCTGCAGCTTCTATATCTTTATTAATTACAATTTCATCACCATGTGTAAGTAATTTAAATTTAATTGGAGTTTTTGAAATTGGAAGAATAAAATCATATTCATTATTTCTATTCAATAATGTTTCATCAATTTCTTTTATCTTTATTTTAGATAAATCAACCGTAATATCTTCATTTAATCCTGTTTCTTTATCGTAAAATCCAATTACATAATCCGGTCCAAATGCTAACACTCTAGAAGTAATAAGAATTGCGTTCTTGTCACCAATTAATAAATCATTTATATTAACTCCAGGTTCTATTACTACTGATTCTAATAACTTATCCAAATGCAATCCTTTACGAATTAAATTGGTAGAAGTAAGAATATCTTCTTCTTTTGCAGTCATTAATTTGATTGTAATTTCACCTTTTGATAATGGACTACTTTCAGGATATACTAATCCTTTTGATGGTAAACTAATAATTTCCGTTGGGAAAGGATAATTTTTACTTGTTTGAGGTTGGATGTTTGGGCCTAAACCTCTTGAAAAATTTGGTTCAATGTTTTCACTCATAATATAACTTTTGTGTTTATTATATATATCTGCTTTTAAAAAAAATAAAAAGGGGATAACATTTCTGCATCCCCTTTCTTTATATAATTTTTAATTAGATTAGTATTCTAATATAGCTTGGTCGAATGTTAAAGTCAATTCAATTGAAACTGGGTCAGTTGCGTTACTCCAATCCATTTCACCAAAGTTTGCTGATGTGATAAATGCACCTTCTAATGTCCATTTTTCAACTTTATCACCTACTGGTCCTAAAGTATAGAAAGAAATAGTTTTCTTGTAGAATGCTGCGTAACCATCTCTACCTGTGATTGACTCATGTGATAATCTAATCCAATCCATAACTTGCTGTGCACCACTTGGTACAATTGGGTCATAAAGAGTGATAGTGATATCATCCCAGTTTGATTTACCTTTAATCTTTCTTTTAACATTGATGTGGTCTAATTCTACCGTTTCTGATGTAAAAGTTGGTCTGTTAGCCGTTTTAATCATATAGGTTTCGATACCACCGATTTCCATTATGAATCTGTTTGCTAATTTTGGTTCCCAATTCTTATAAAATATCTTGTCGTATTCGTAAATTTCTGGCATTGTTCTCTGATTTATTTATTATAAATATCTGTTTTTTAAATTATCCGTTAAAAGCTGCTCCAGTTGGTAAAATGTTGAAATCAATTTGAATGAATTCAGCCGTTTTAGTTGGTTGTAAAAAGATAGCACCTTTCATAATGTTTCTATCAATTACATCTGGAGTATTATTAGTGTCATCCATTACAACTCTGAAAGCGTATAAACCTTGGTTTTGTTGTATTGATGATAAATAAGGATTTACAATGTTTAAGAATGCGTTTCTAGTAGTAGATGTATTTTGTTCGAATACTAAATATCTTGAAGTAGAAGCTATGTACTTTCTAACTGTTAATAATAATCTTCTTACATTAATTCTATCTAATGCAGATGCTTTATCTTGTAATGTCTTTTGGCCAAATACTACGATACCTTGTCCTGGGAATTGTACGATTGGATTTACTTTACCTTCGTATAAATCATCTTTTTCAGTTTGAGTTAATCTATTCAATACACTAACTGCGCCTGTCAAACCACCTCTATTCAAACCTGCTGGTGCGAACCATTCTGCTGCTACTCTATCATTATTTGCAAATACACCTGGTAATAATACCGATGGTGGAACTGTAATTAATTTGTTTGTGTTAGCATCAACTGTTTTAATCCAAGGATAATAAGTTGCAACCATATTTGAATCAACTGCGTCAGCTTGTGTTGTAGCTTGTAAAACTGAATCAGCTGCTGCCGTTGTATCCATAATATAGAAACAATCATCTCTTTGTTCAACCATATCTAAAACTGAAGTTATTACTGAAGTATGTAATCTTCTAATAACACCCGGAGTTACAACCATATTGATATCAAATTCGTCAGCGTTAGATAATGCAGATATGTGTTTAGCGTATGCTACTGAACCACTTTTTAAAGATGTTGATAAATCAAATCCTTGTGAATTAGTTGCAGTTATATTTGTTCCAGTATAAATTGGAGTTGCCGGTGACATACCATCAAAACCTTCTTGAAATGCTACAACAAATTGTGCAGCTGCATCACCTACTGATAATGTACCACCATTTGTTGCGTCTAAACCAAATACTGAATTTGAACCTACACTTACTCCTGTTGGGATTGGTTTTAGGTAAATTGAGTTGTCGGTATTAAAATCTAAATCAATACCACCATATTGTGTCACCGATGCGGTTAAGAATGATACTGCAGGTATTTTTGAACCAACTGCTGCGGATGCAGAAACTGGTAATTGATACGCTGTATGTCCAAACGGAACTGCTTGAACCGGTGCCGATTCATTTAAGTTTTTAATTCTAACATATTTTGAATTATTAACCCAATCACCTGTTTCAGAAATTTTACCATCTGATGCGATTGTTATTTTTCTGTCACCAATTACTCTACTAATATAGTTTGGAGAGTTGGGGTCTAAGTTTACATTTGAATATGTCTCTAATACTATTTTCTTTTTATTGGTATCATTAAAATCTCTTATAACAATAGTAAATGTACCATAATCGGTACCATTTATAGAACCTGCTGCTTTTATATTTGTAATTCCAACTTTTATTTTTGTATTAGATGTGTTACCTGCTCCGATTGTTTCAAAACGGAATAAATCTTCTCTTATACCACTAATAGTTTGTGATTTAATAATTGGTGTTTGAGCTTCTTGTGCATCAAAATTAAATAATTGGTTGCCCAATACATTTATACTTGCAGATGCATGAGAATCAAAATTAATACCACTATTTTTGAAATATCCATGTACATATGCTGCTTTTGAACCCATTGCAGATGTTCCGAATACCGCTTCAACATCGTTTGTATCTGTTAACTTTAAAGATGCCGATGTGTTTAATCCATTACTTAAGTAAAAATCACCATTACCATTGTTATCTGCTAAAGTTGAACCTGAAAAACCTGCGTTTGCTCCTACTGCGGTATTAAATAAAATTGCTGCAGTTGAACCAGATACATCATATGTGATATCAAAACTAGCAGTAACTATATCACTTGCAAGTCTTGCAGCTGATTGTGATACGAATATTGAAGTAGGTGCTACTGTCAATCCACTTCCTTTTTGAGATATAGTAATTGCACTAATTGTACCATTTGTAATAGTTGCCGATGCAGATGGGTTTGTTGCAAATGTACCACCCTGAAAATATATAGGGGCTGTACCATTTGAAGTACCATCTGATGCTGAATAATTTGTTCCTGCTGATGATGTTAATAACGAATCAATCTGTCCTAAGTTAACTGCACTTATTAATAAAGGAGCGGTTTCGGTATATCCACCAACACCAGCTACTCTACAAATAGTTGCAGTTCCTGCTTCTCTTAAATAATTTTGTACTGCTAATGGAGTATAATATGTGTCATCTACTGTTCCAAATAATGTTTCAAATTCAGTTTGTGAATTTACGATTGTTGGTACTAACGGGCCTTCTTTGAAAGGGCCTATGAAAGCTGCACCGATGTTTGCAACACCTTGTTGCAAGAATGAAAGGTCATTTTCTCTCGTAAATACACCTGGTGATACGATTTTTTCTGCCATGTTATCTTTAATTTAAATTTATTAGTTCTCAATATAAATATAAAATTTTCAATCAAAACAACAAAATGTTATTTGTATGTTGGAGAGAAATAATTATATGTTTCTGTTACTTTTGTCGAATTTTGTAATACATTATAGAACAATACTGGTCCTATTTGTCCATTCCAAAACGTTGTTCTTGCACTATTACTACCAATTGTTAAATAGTTAGTAGATGCAGGTGCCGTAAATGCTGCTGCCGTAAATGTTCCTACCGATGTTCCGTCTACATAAACTGTTACAGTTCCTGATGGTTGGAATGTTGCTGAAATCATATACCAAACATTTGCTGATAATGATGTCGTTAATTGTGCACTATTTCCTAATGTACTACCATAGAATTTTACTCTATTTAAAGTAGAACTATCTGACGATTCAATTGCTAAACCATAAAAACCCGCGTAGTCAAAAATGTGTCTTGTAGTTGTACCCAATGTTGTAGTAGGTCTTACCCACATATGGATTGTACCAGTATTAGTATTGAATTGAGATAAGCCACCATTTATATTTGATGCAGTATCTTTATAAAATAAGTCACCACCATCAAAAGAATAATATCTTTCTTTTCTAGTTGCACCATTATTGTATGCCGGATTTGAACTCGCTCTCTCTAAAGGTGATTGTGCTCCAGGTCTAATACCTGTACCATATCCTGTCAAGTCTAATAAATCTACAGTTGGAGTTCCAGTTGCTGGCAATGTACCAGCTCCAAATGATGAGGTTTTTGATGGGTCAACATACATTCTTAAACCGGCTGCAGGGATAGATGGTTGTGTTGTTGTACCTTTATTATGTGAAATATATCCGTTTGAAATATAAACGTCAGCACTTTCAACATTCACAGTTACAATTTCAATATCTGCTTCTATTATTGCTATATCATAAACCAATTCTTCGGTTTCATCTTCTTTTACCAATTTATCACCAGGAAGAATATCTTCTACATTCTTAAATTTATATTTTCCAATCTCATTATCCCATACAAATAATGGGTGAGTACCTGTTGCTTTTATTGCACCATTATTTATTGAAAAATAACCAGATGCAAAGTTAAAAGTCAAATCGGAAACTATTACATCTTGTGATACACCTTCTAATGAATCTAATTGATGAAAACGCCATTCTATTTGGTCAGATTCTGCATCTAAATTCTCATCGGGTAATCCTGCTGGCACCCATGCTTTAATGGTATCACCAACATTTAAATCTTCAACATTAATTTCGGTATTGTTTGATAATTTTACTTTTGTACCAAATAATAAACAAAAATCAGGTTGATTGATTGTATTATAAACATCTACTGCGTATAATGTTTTTGTAGATGTAGTATTATACCCCGTTGCATTTAAATTATATCCATCTGCATATGTCATTGATAAAACTGATTCAGCTTCAGAATAGTTTGCAGCTGCAATTGATGCAGGTGTAATTGGAAACGATGGTGATGCACCTAATGTTGCAGTACCTACCGAAAAATTTGCATTATTAAATGATACTGTGTAATTTGCTGCTACACTACCAACTCGTGTTCCATGTAAAGAACCCTGTGAACCAAAAGAAAACGTTGCCGTTTCTGATGTGCTTTCTACTATATAAGTGTATGTTGGTTGATTTGCAGTTATAGTATCGACTGCAAATGAGCTAAATGCTGCGGCTGTACCAGCTGCTGCGTTCATAGCGTTCATTGAAACTTGCTGAGTAGTTCTCGTCGAACCCTGCGTTGCTCTGTATAAATTACCTAACGATAAATTTGTTCTTGCCATAGTATAAAGTGTTATTCTCCGTTATAAATATCTAAAAGTTTTTCTTTCCAATCATCTTTATTAGAAAAGTTTTTAATCATCCAATTCTTAAGTTTTTCAAATTCTGCTTTACGGGTTTCGTAATCATCCTGACAAATTGTTTGGTAGGTTTTTTTAAATGTTTCCTCATCAATCGCTTTGTACTTATAGTCAAGTGGAACATGCCATGTTTCATGTAATATTGGTAATTTACCCCAATCGACTGCTTCAAATATTCCATATCCAAATGGTTCATGTTGAAAGCAAGAATGAGATATTCCCCAATCAAGTCCATAGAACCTTTCTTTATATTTGTAATCAAACTTGTAAATTTTTGATTTCTCAAATTTGTATCCATATTTCTTTTTATAATATTTGTTAAATGTTTCTGAATTAGTCGAAATAAATCCACCCAATCCATCCATATATTCAACATTTTTTCTACCTTCAACTCTTGCTGCGTATCCCAATTCTACCGATGTTGAAAGTTCTTTGTTTTGTGTAAATGTATAATTATTTGGAATATGATGTAAGTTTTCCGTTTCATATGGAAAATGATACAATCCTACCCAAACTTTATTTTTAATTTTGTTTATTAATTCGTTTTCGTATTCCCAATTACCATACCAGTGCAAATATTCATCTTTATTTTGTTGTGCCATTAAAGACACTTTGGTTAAATTATGGAATACAATTGAGTCAATCTTTTCCAGGTTTTGATGAATAGCTCTGGTTGGAGTATAATGACCATGTAATATATGTATCTTTCTTGCACCTTCAAAGATTTCAATAATTTTATCTTCGGATGTTTCCCAAATATGGTCTATATCGATTGGAAATTCTTCGTAATTTGTAGGTTTGTGCCTATGGAAAAGAAGAAGTGGCTTGACTTCTAAATCAGGAGCCACTTCTTCTATCCAATTAGTTACCCATATATCAGCTCCGCTATTGAACCAGGGTCCTCCTGCGGTAGTGTAATAAACATCATACATTTATTATAAACCTTTTGAATTTATTTAGATTTGCAATTATCGCATTTACATTCGTAATTATCTAAATCCATTCTTAATTTTTCGATTTGTGTTTGTTGTTCTTTAATACCTTCAATTAATAATGCTACTAATTTATCGTATTTAACGGCTTTGAAACCATTTTCTCTCGTTTGAACTAATTGAGGTAATACTGCTTCAATTTCTTGTGCGATTACACCCACATCGTTTCCTTCGTATCCATGCTCAATTTTATTCTCAGCTTTCCAATCATAAGTGTTACCACTAATCTTAGAAATCTTATCCAATGCGTTTTCAATTGGAGTAATATTTTCTTTGAAACGAATATCTGAAGATGAGAATGCTACGATATCGTTTGCTGCATCAATTCTACCAGATGTTCCACTTGCTGCCATACCAATTCCTAATGAAGCGTGTTGAACATTTGAAGTAGTTAATAAGTTTTGGTTGATAACTGTACCATATCCAGTTGTTGAACTTAAAGTTACTTGAGATGAACCAGAAACAACTGTGTTAGAGTTCAATTGAGTTTTTACATCAGTTGCAAAATTTGTAGTTGAACCTGCAGTAATTTGTGATGAACCACTTACTGTACCTGTTGGTAAGTTTGCGATTGTTTGTGATGAACCAGAAACAATTCCTGCAGGTATAGAAGAAATATTTGCATATGTAATTTGAGATGAACCCGAAACTACTCCTGCTGGTAATTGTGCTTGCAATGAACCAGATAATACTCCGTTATTAGCGTTAATTGTACCATTAAATGAAGTTCCTGTTACTGAACCTGATATAGTTGTTGCTGCATTGATAGATAATGTTCTGCTATTATTTGCCATATTACCAAGCATAAATGCTTGTGACTCATAATCACCATTACTTACATAGAATTTATAACTTTCCGTAGTAGATGAAATAGGGCCTGCATTTGCACCTAATAAAAGGTTGTTTGTACTATTACCTGATAAATATGCACCTGCTCCATATCCTAATGCTGTACTTTTAATAAATACATCATTGGTATCGACAACACCATTCAATGCATTGTCACCAATTCCGACATTGTAATATCCATTATTTAATTTACCCGCTGCATTAGTTCCGATAAATATGTTATTAGAAACACTTGAACCGGTCATAGTCATAGCCGTAGCATAACCTATGGTAATATTATTACTATTACTACCACTTATACCAAATCCAGCCTGGTCACCAATTGCTATGTTTTCAGACCCAGTTGTTAATTTATATAATGAGCTTCTACCAATTCCCACATTGCCTTCACCCGATGTTAAAGATGGCATTATATCAATACCTAAAACAACATTCATATCAGGATTAGTACCTCTTCTACCAATTTGGTATTGGCCAACATTTACATAAGAACCAGTTCCAATTACTATATTTGCTTGAGAGTATAAACCATTAGGGAAAGTTTGAGAACCATCTGCATTTGTAGATAATGTTGATACAACTGTACCATTTGCCACAACTTTAATTGAACCAGTTGAAATATATAAATCTCTCCATATATTAGTTGCAGAACCTAAATCATATGTACTTGTTGTACCAGGTATAATTGAACCGGTTACATTTACATTACCATAAAGATTATTATTAGTTCCATCCCAACGATATTTAATATTACCTTGTCCATCTGCTAAAACTATATTATTAGATAAGGATGCTTCACCTGTATATTTACCAATTATTGTATTGTAAGAACCCGTAGTAATTAAATATCCTGCAGTATCCCCAATTGCAATATTGCTTTGACCTGTGGTATGCCATTCTAAAGCAGCATGTCCAATAGCTATATTACTACTACCACTTACATTTAGTCTTAATGCAAGTGTACCTAAAGCCGTATTATAATTACCAACATTGTCAGCTAAAGTATTTGTACCTAAAGCCGTATTATTAACACCTGTTGTATTGGTTGCTAGAGATGCATTTCCTACTGCAGTATTACCATTACCTGTTGTATTATTTTGCATGGCACCTGAACCTACTGCTGTATTACCATTAGCACCAGTATTATATCGTAAAGCACCCCAACCAACTGCAGTATTAGCATTTGTTGTTGTATTAGCTTGTAAAGTATCTGCACCAATTGCAGTATTACCAACACCTGTTGTATTAACTTTCAATGCATTAGAACCAATAGCTGTATTTATATAACCACTTGTATTTGTAGACAATGCAGTTACACCGACCGCAGTATTACTAGCTACTGAATTTAATCCTTTACCTACTGTTAATCCATTAACGACTAAATCATTTGGAAAATTTTGAGAACCAGCTGCAGTAATAGATAGTGTCGATACAATATTACCACCGGCTCCAATAAATTTGATTGAACCTGTTGAGATGTATAAATCTCTCCAAATTTTAGTCGCAGAACCTAAATCAAATGCGTTTGTTGTTTGAGGAATAAGTGATGAACTTAAAGATGCTATAACATTTACAGTATCAGCAGATGCATCACCTATTGTGATTGCTCCACCTAATGTTAAGTTACCATCAATTTTTGCGTTTCCTGTGATGTCTAATGATGAACCTGAAATGCCAGCGAATGAACCCTGACTTCCTGTTCCTGATGCTCCTAATGTAATATCACCGGTTTCTCCTCCAATTTGTAATGTTCCTAATGTAGTATTTACATAGGGTTCTCCGAATGCTAACGAACCGGATTTCTGTGCGGTAGTACCGCGTCTAAATTTAAGTCCCATTTTAGTTTACTCTTTTTTTTAGTTAAATTATAAGAAATTCCTTATACGATTATAAATATCTATTTGTTTTCCAAATCTTTTATTTTTGCAGATAATTCTTTTATAGCTTCAATTAAAAGTGGAATTATTTTTTCATATTGAACCGCTTTATATCCATTATCTCTATTTGTTACAATTTGTGGAAGTATTTCTTCAATTTCTTGTGCAATTACTCCTACATCGTTTCCTTTATGAGAATGTATTTCTTCATATCCCGCTTTCCAATCGTATGTGTTACCACTAATTTGATTTACCTTTTCTAAAGCGTTTACAATTGGAACTATATTTTCTTTTAATCGTATATCAGATGAATAATATGCAGTAATATCGCCAATTGCTCTAATTTCACCTGTGGTTGTTGATGCAGCAGCTCCAACTCCAATTGAATTAAATTGATAATCACCAATAGAACCACTATGAATAGTAGAGCCACCTAATATTTGTGAAGAACCACTAATTACTCCCGTAGGTAAGTTTGCGATTGTTTGTGATGAACCACTAATTACTCCAGTTGGTAATAAAGAAACAACTTGAGATGAACCCGATACCAATGTGTGAGTTGCTGATGCAACTTTTTCAAATGAACCAGTTTCACTTTCAGTAATCCAACTACCACTTACGGAATTTACAACCGCCAATGATGCTGAAACTGATTGTAAGTCAACTCCACCAAATGCTTGTAATTCTATATAATCTATTCTTCCTTCGTGATTTGATGCTGTCCAATATAATTCTACAATACTCATCGTTGCTGATGAACTAAATTGATTTAATGAAACAATTGATGCTGTCATTAAAGATGTTGAAATATATAAACTTGCAGTTGCACTATTTAAACTTCCGGTTGATGTTTCTAATAGTGTTAATCTACTTAAAGTTGAACTACTAAATTGATTTAAACTTCCTGTTGATGTTTCTAACAATCCTAATCTAGTATTAGTAGACTGAGTAAATTGATTTATATTCGAAACTGCAGTATTTAAACTTGCAGTAGTTGAATTTATATTTGTAATTGATGTATTTAAACTAGCCGTTGTGTTATTTATAGAAACTAATGATGTAGTTACACTTGCACTAAATAAATTCAATGATGCGGTACTTTCTTCAATTCTACTTAATCTTGTTGTAGATGTAGTTGATGTGGTTGATAAACTTACAATTCTACTATCTACTGATGTCGAATATGCTGTTACACTTACACCATTTAAACCAACAATAGTTGATGAACTTATTGAACCTAATGCTGCAATATTTGTATTAAAGTATAATCTTTGATTGGAATCTTCCCAACTCATTGATACATTTGCTCCTGCAATATTAAATCCTGCTCCATCTGCAATTCCAGATGTAGTCGAACCACTAGCTAATGTTATACTCTTATCTTCAATAAAAGTTTCAGTTGTATTTAATGATGTTTGTGTACCATCTACAATTAAGTTTCCTAAAATTCTAGTATTGCCACCGGTTACATCGATTGCCGTTTTTAGTGAAGCAGTATATGTGTTTAATGAAGATGTTGCAACATTCAAACTTGCAGATGTTGTTTCTAAATTATTTAATCTACCATCTCTAATGTCAATATATCCTTTTACTGCAAATTGTGTTGGAACAGTATCTTCACCTGTAATTCCTTGTGCGTTTAATAAAGTTGTATTATTACTTACTTCATTCAATATAACACCTACCCCTACTCCGTTTCTTTTGAATGGCCCTATTGCACTTAAACCTGATAAATTGAATTGGTTTGCGTCAATTGTAACTTCTCCAGTCAATTGATTTACTGCAAAGAAATCACCAATTTTTAAATTACCTATATTGTCAACTGTTGAATAAAATACTCTACCCGGAGCATATTCAACAATTTCTTTTGTTCTATTTGGAACTCCACCGAATTTTGGAAGTGCGTTATATGTAACACCACTACCACCATATTCCATAACCAATCCACCCGTTGAGATGTTTGATAATTGATGAAAATAAACATTATTTCCCGTTGTAATTGAAGGTGGTGCAGGATAAACTGTTACATATCTTTGATTTGCAGAACTACCGGTTGCAACATTTGTTACTAAATAATCAGTTCCATTTAAAATCATATTTGAAGAAACATCAACACCCCTACTCCCACTTTGTAATTGGAATAATATTGCATTAATACCACTAATTTGAGCTTTTCCGGCAACCGTTGTAGCTTGAATTGCACCTGGACCAGTTGGTGCTGCAATTACAAGATTTGGTTGTGATGTATATCCACTACCAGGAGTTAAAATTACAATTTGGTCAATTGAACCATTTGCACTAACATTTGCTTCTGCAGTTGCTTGAACACTTGCTCCTCCACCACTAATAGTCACACTTGCAACTGAACCCGTATAACCTGCTCCATCTTGTAGAATAACTGCACCAACTACTGTTGATGTCAATGTTTGTAATGAAGAACCCGTATTATATGTTTGAGGGAAATATGTTTTAGATACTAATCCTTCTTTACCAAAATCTATTACTGAATTTGAAATATTTGCAAAACCACCATTTGCTACTTTGAAACCATAGGTACAAAATGTAGTAAAACAAGATACGAATTGTGCATATCCTTTGTTGATTACTAAGTGACCAGGTCCACCCTGATTAACTTGAGTAAATGCATCTGCTACAAATGATTCTAATGGTGATGACCCACTTACTAAATTGCCATCAATTTTAATACCACCCCCCGCTCCTTGCTCATCAATTATGCCTGAACCAATTATTGCATTTGATTGATTTCTTACATCATTTATATTATATGGTAATGCTGCGTAATTTACATTTCCAGGTATAAGAGATAATAAAGTACCATCAGTTGTAAATGGTCCTGTAATTGAGGAACAATTTTGAATATATGGTGATGTCCCAATTACTGGTCTTTTTGATGATGGTGCTTGAATTGATACATGTGGTTTTTCACCTGCAACATATCCACTACCATTATTTACCATAGTGATAGAAAGTGTTCCACCACTTACACTCGCCGTCGCCGTTGCTACGGTTCCGCCGGCATCAGGACCTTCTATAATAACATTTACACTTTCACCATTAACATAACCACTTTCAGTATGAACCAATGTTATTGTACTAACACCACCTGCATTTATTGTTGCATTTGCGGTAGAACATGGAAATGAAAATGCGAATGCTGGATTTTGTAAATTTAAAAATCTCAATCCATAAAAATAGTTTCCATCATGACAATGGAAGTAATCTTTTGTAGGATTTGATGCCGTTAATCTAACTGTTCTTAATGTATCACCAACAATTGCAACTCCCGGTGGAACTGCTATTGGATTGTTTTCCGTATAATTACCACTACCAATAAAAATTGTAGTTCTTTGTATATTTGATGCAATAGCCGAACCTAAAGATGCAACTGCCGCTTTGATTGTTTTGAAAGGTTTGTGAGGTTCCGTACCATCATTAGTATCAATACCTTCGGGTGAAACATAAAGTCTCTTAGAACCACTCATAGCAGTCTCTAATAAATCCATTCTACCTTCATGATTAGAACCAGTCCATTCTAAATCTCCAATTCTAGTATTAAGTGAAGTGACATTGCCCAAACCTACTAAATTTGTAAATGAACCGGAGGTTGCATAAACATTTCTATATAATTTATTTGATGCTCCTAAATCATATGTATTAGTTGCATCGGGTATAATTGAAGAACTTAAATCTGCATTAAAAACAACACTGTCATTTGTAGTATCACCAATTGTAATTGTTCCACCCAATACAACATTACCACTAATATATGCACTACCTGTTAATATGATATCTCCAAATGAAGCAGTGTTTAATGATAACATTTTAATTGGAACACCGGCCGCCGCTGTGCCTACTTGGAATGCACTTTCTGCTGTATTTAAATATAATTCACCATTTTCTAATGATGATGTATTCGAACTATTACCTCTTCTTATTTGAAATATTGCTGCCATTTAATTCTTTTATGTTTCTTATAAATATAATAATATCTTTTTTCTTATTCCGTTGGATATAATTCGTTTATCACTTCTACAATCTTCCAACCAGATAATCCTTTCATCTGTTCTATCAATTCTAATAAATGAGTAGATGTCATTACCACCAATCCATCATAGATATAATATTGTTCACCACCATTCCAAATTTCATTACCATCAAAATCTTCAATAATTCTTTTATATTTTGTATCGTTTAACTTAATTATTTTAAGTTTCATTTCTTTTAATCTTGTTTCCATAATATTATAAATCTGTAAATGATAAAAATGCTGCTCCATAATTGTGATAATCACCACCCGAACCTGACCAATAGGGCCCGTCTTGATATCCGCTACCACCTGCAAAATAATTTCCATCCCAACATGCACCATACCACCAAGGTTGATTATTATAAAGAACTGAACAATTTGCACCGTATGCATCTTGGTCATTATTATATGTCGAAAAGGAAAAATTGTTTACCGCGTGATATGCATACCAACCAGGATTATCCGCTCCAACATCAACCGTTATACTTCTTGGGTAAATAAATGCATATGTTGAGGTAAACCCATTAAATTTCCATCTTGCTCTTTTTGTGTGACTTCCCGATATACTTACATTGGATGTTGCGACATATTGGCAAATCGTATCTCCTAAATATTTCCAATAAGGTAATCCAACTAATAAATTAAATCCTAAAGATGAATTATATGTTCCGGCAGTATTAATTTGTGCACCCGTTGCGGCCGCATATGTCAATCCACTCAAACCACCTGTATTTAATCTATTTGCTACAACCATTACCCACACTCTCTGATTATCAAATGTGAAATCACAATAAAATTGATTTGCACCCAATCCTCCTGGGTTTAACCAATATATACCATTTGTGTTTATTCCACACTTATTTCTTAACCAATTTGCAGATGGTGCAGCTTTTGCAGAACTAGAACCATCTAATGTAACTGGATTAGTTGAAACTCCGGTTATTCCAAATGTTCTATTATTAATTACACTACTTTGAATATTAATTGCCATACTATCTATATAATGTTACTCCTAATAATCCAAAAATATTTGAATAATAGTTGTATACTTGATTAATTTTATCCGTGCTTAATTCCGAACCATAAACCATACATGCATGCAAATATCCAGCTTGTACCGTTCCGGCATATCCACTACCCACTCTTATTGCACCACTTCTCAATATATTTCCTTCTTGTCTATTTGTGTAACCAGCCGTCCATACACCATTATTATAGTAAAATCCAGTAGTAGCCGATGCATTTCCATTTATTGCAATCATGTTCCATGCACCCGTTGTGTATGATTTAGATTCCGCATAATCATAATCTGGATATTGCCTATACCAACTTATGGTATTAGCAACTTCCATTGTACACGCTAACTCTTGTTGATATGATGCATAAGATGTTCCTGCTTTTTCAAATATTGTCCTTCTAGCTGCAAACCCTTCATGATAATAAATTAATATTAAAGTATACGCTCCTCTCATATCAACTTTATTTGCGTTTGCATCTGATGATTGAAAGTATCCAGAATCATTAAAGTCTGCACAGGGTATACCATTCAGTGATGTTTTCGGTGGTGCAGTATTAATAACACTCATTGGTATTCCTTGTGCGGAATCATACCAAGTTCCGCCATTATAATTTGTTGCATTTAGATTTAACAATAGTGTATCATCCGGAAGATGAAACTTATTTAGAGTTTCTCCCGAAGAATTAAAGTTTGTACTTTGTAATGTTTTATCTGCTAAATATATTGCCATTATATACCAAATCTGCTTTTTTCTGCTGTGAAATTTTGAAATACTTCATCACCTGATAGAGCTCTATTATAAATTCTAACAACTGCGATGCCTCCACTAAATTGTCTGCCCACACTTTCTCTTCCTATATTTATATTTTGTCCAGGAGTTGCATCACCTTGTGAAGCTCCGTTACCCGAATTCACTCCGTTTGTATATTGAAATACTCTACCACTTTGATAATCCCAAGCAGAACACCAATGATGCCATGCACTACGAGCAGAGGGGCCCACTGTTTCGTGGTATCCTTCGGTTGGATGTGAATACCAATATGTTGACAAGTAACTATTATCTTTGTTCCAACTCATATATTGTCCACTTCCACCATTTACCAATATTACCGTACCTCTATCACCTGATGTTAATTCGGATGCACCTGGATATATCCAAACTTCAAATGTTGCCGATTTTGTTCCAAATGTTGCCGATGTCCCTGCTTTATACGCATATTTACCATCAGCATTAAAATTCATTGCAGTTCTACCTCCAACCGTTGCAGTTGTTAAACTTCCTAATAAATCTAAATCACTCCCACTACCAACCATATTATACCAAGTTGCTCCAGAGCCTGGATATGAATAAAAATTTGCAGCATCGTAATATGTAACCAATCCTTCATCTACAATTGCTCTTGTAAATACACCCGATGAGTTTACATCTGTCGAACTTAATGTATTTGTTGCAACTATAATAGACATATTATTGTATTTCTTCTAATGAAAACTTAAATTTCTTACCTGTCTTATTATTTATGATGTATAAATGTTCTGCTCCTTCTTGTATTGTCCAATTTCCGGTTGTTCCATCTATATCATTTCCTTCTGGTTTTCCTTCATTACTCAAATGTAAGTCGTTTGTATATACATTTGCCCAACCAAGTGATGCCGAACCCAAATTGTAACTATTATTTGCATTTGGTAATAAATCACCTTTAACTCTCAATTGACCCCCAATCCAAACATTTCCAGTATTACCATGTATTGACATATTTGTTTGACCATTACCAACAAACACATATTCATTTGGGTTACCAGAGTTTGACCATATATCACCTGGTCCACCCGTTCCGTTTGTTCCATATCGTGCACCACTATTACCTGCCCAAAATATACCCCAACCATCATTATTTCCAGGAGTTCCGGCCACATTAGACATCCAACCACTATAATCCGCACTAAATCTAAAAGGTGCATTACTATCACCATTTCCGGATTGTGTTATTGTTCCTGTAACTGATGTAAATGTTGGAGATGATGTTGTTAATACCGCTTGATTTAATACTGAACCATATCCAGTTGTCGATGATAATGTTATTTGAGAACTACCACTAACTAATGTAGGAAGAGAACTTATACCACTAAAAGTGATTTGTGAAGAGCCACTAACAATTCCTCTACCTTTTGTTTCATAAGATGATGTTGCTGCGTTTAAATTGCTTACCGAAGTGTTTAAACTTGCAGTTGTTGTATTTAAATTTGTAATTGAAGTAGCTTGTGTATTATTTGTAGATAATGCAGTTGATGCAGATGCTTCTAATGCAGTTAATCTTATATTACTTGAGCCGGTTTGTGTATTTATATTATTTATTGAAATATTTACACTTCCGGATGTCGTTTCTAAATTGTTTAATCTATTAACACTTGCAGTATAAAAAGATGCAAAGGTACTATCGTTTGAAGTATCAACTGAATTAATTAATGTTACTATTTCTACAAATGTATCTTTGTCTGCATCTGCTGCTAATAAGATTGCATCAACTCTACCTTTTTCAGTTGTAATTCTACTATCTACTGATGTTGAATATGTTGAAAATCCGGTTGTAGATGAAATCGTTATTTGTGAACTCCCACTTACTATGCCTGATGGAATAGAACTAATATCTGCATATGTTATTTGTGAAGAACCACTAACCAATCCTCTACCTTTTGTTTCGTATGAAGATGTTGCTGTATTTTGGTTTAGAAAAGTAGATGCAATTGACGAACTAAGTGTAGTCAAATTTATACCATTAATATTTCCGGTACTTTCAAATGAACCACTCACTACTATATTATTACCAAAAACAATACCATTTCCACCTGATGATGTTATTTTATTTCCATCTTGTATTTGTAAAGTTCCTCTAACATCTATTAAACCAGTCGTTGGGTCAAATAATAAGTTACCACCGCCCGAAGATTTTAATTCAATATTTCCGTCTGCAGATTGTAAAATAATACTATCACTACCTGCTTCTAAAATCTTAATTGATTGACCTACATCGGTTGTTATTTGTAATTCATTTCCTGTTGAACCCAATACCTTTGTTCCATCTATATAAAGTGAACCAGAGGAAACATATATGTCTCTCCATTGGTAAGTTACCGAACCTAAGTCGTATGTATTATCTATCGCTGGTATAATTGAACCGCTCAATGTTTGTGTTCCTCTAAACGTATTAGAACCTGTTGTTGCCAATACCGATGATGTCAATTGTGAAGAACCACTTATTGTACCGGTTGGTAAGTTTGCAATTATTTGTGAAGAACCACTTACAATTCCGGAAGGTTTAGATGCAATATTATCCCAAGTTGTTTGAGTAATACTTCCACTTAAAACATATCGTGCATCGTATGATGATGTTAATTGAGACGAACCACTTACAGTTCCTGCAGGTGCAGTTGCTACTATACCACCTACTCCAATTGATGCCACTAAATTATCTCTAACTATAAAATCAATACTATCCAATGTAGGTAATATTTGTGTACTACCTGATACATTTGTCAAAAATCCTTTAAAACCTACCGGTGTACCTACTGCGGTTGATTGTGATTGTTCGAAATCTATATAATATTTATCCGATACACTATTAAAATCACTTATAGATGCTGAACTATTTGCATTATAATCCCAACCATCTCTTGGTATATCATCACTAACTACTCCTCTTAATCCACTACCATCTCCGGTAAATGAACCAGTAAATGAACCGGTAGTTGTACCACCACCCACTTCTTGTCCGTTCAATAAAAACGAACCTGTAATATTTACCGAACCTGTGAATGAATGAATATCATCGGATGTATTACCAAATTTAGAACTACCACTTTCAAATAATGTGGAAGAAGATATGATTGCAATATTAAATTGTCTTGCGTTAATCGAACCTAAAACCGTTAAGTCCGAAGTGATTCCCAATGAACCACTTATTACACTAACACCATGATTGACTGTAAGTGTATCGTTTACTTTTAAAGAACCAAAAGAAGCAGTTCCCTCTAATCTAATAGACCCAGTTATTACTGAATTTGTTGTTACTACACTTTCAACCGATTCAATTGAACCCGATTTTTTAAAGTAAATCTTACCATCGTAAGTATTTACAGCTAATTCTCCTAAATTAAGTGAACCCGTATCAGGTACCTTTCCTGATAACGCAGAGCGTTTCAGTTGAACAATTGATGCCATATGGCGTATTTTAAGTTATTTAACAACAAATGTAGTATATACTACGAACATAAATATATTATAAAATAAAAAACCCCTACTAAGAGGGGTTTCTATTATAATTTTATTTAATCTTAAATCTCTCCACCATCTGGACCAAATGATGCTGATATTTCTAAGTTGAATAATCGAGTATGAACTGAACCACTAAATGCTAATACATCACCAATTCCGTAAAGAGAACCACTAAATCCTTGTGCAGTTGTGATAGTTGCGATTGTTACATCGTTATATCTAAAATCAACCGAACTTGTTGTAGTTGCTACTTTGTAAAGAGAACCACTACCTTGTATGTATCCAATTGTTCCTGCAAACGGGTCGGAGTTGAAATCAAAGTCATCAGGTCTCATTGATGCGGTAACGCCAGTCAATTGAGCACCATTACCCACAAATGTAGATGCTGATACTATCGATGCACTAACTGCTCCGGTAAGACTAATTGAACCGGTTACCTTTGCTCCGGTAACTACTATTTCTACTACCGAATCAGTTGAACCTGATTTGTGTAAAAACGCTTTACCATCGTAGGTATTTAACGCTATTTCACCTACTTGTAACGATGTTGTGGTAGGTACTGAACCTGCGACGCCTGAACGTTTTAATAAAATTGATGAAGTTGGGTTTGTTGGTACTGACATATATTTTTATTTATTCTTTCTATTTGTTATTAATAAGTTCCTCCGTCTATTAATGAAATTCTTGTTTCAATTGATGAACTAAATGTACTAAATCCGGTAGTTGCTGTAATATCAACTTGTATTGAACCACTTACAATTCCAGCTGGTTTACCAACTAAATTATTCCAAGTTGCTCCTGCTACCGATGCACTTATTGAAGTTGCAATTGAACCACTAAATGTTGAATATCCAGTTGTGTTTGTGATATCAACTTGTGATGAACCACTTACTGTACCTGTTGGTAATAATGATGTTACTTGTGAAGAACCACTTACTATTCCTGCTGGTATAGATGAGATACTTGCGTATGTAATTTGAGATGAACCACTTACTACACCTTCAACATTTAATTTAGTTTTAATAGTAGTATCAATCGAAGAAGTAAATGAATTTAAACTTCCAGTCGATGTTTCTAATAAACCTAATCTAGTGTTTTGTGCGGTTTGTGAAGATGCGAATGAAGAACTCAATGATGTTTGAGATGCTGCACTTGCACTAAACGAAGTTGCTACTGAACCACTAAAATCTCCGGTTACACTTGCTACACTTGCTGATAATGAAGTGATATTTGCGTTACTTGCTGAGAATGAAGTTACAATTGAACCACTAAATGTATCAAATCCGGTTGTTGATGAAATTGTAATTTGTGATGAACCACTCACTACTGAATCACCACCTGCTCTTAATAATTTACTTTCAGCTCCTGCTGCTCCTGCCTTCCAGTAGTCGTTTGTAGAATCCCAAAGTAAAGAACCACTTACCGTATTAGGTGCAGTTGGGTCTTTAACCAATAATCCTGCATTTGCTGCTCCGGTACCATTCAATTCAATGATGTTATCACCCAACTGAACTACATTTGATTCTACTGCGGTTGTTGTACCTTTAACAGTTAAGTTGCCTAATATTACTACATTAGAACTCGTAAATTCAAATGCCGTTTTTAATGCGGATGAATATGAATTTAATGCGTCTACTGAAGTATTTAAACTTGCAGTTGTACTATTAATATTAGTTATTGATACATTTACACTTGCAGAAGTCGCTTCAATATTTGTTAATCTACCTAATGTAGAAGAACTAAATGAATTTAAGTTTGTAACTGAAATATTAACACTTGCAGATGTAGATTCTAAACTTGTCAATCTAAGTCCTTGTGAATCATTTGTTGTTTTAGCTGCTGATGCTGATGCTATTAAACTACCACTAACTACACCAATTTCAGTAAATCTAGTTTCTGCTGATTGTGTAAATAAATTTTGATTTGCGTTTGCAACTGCTGCTGCCGATGCTGAACTAATCAATGAGCCACTTACTACACCAATTTCAGTAAATCTCTCATTCGCAGATGCAGTATGTGCATTTAATGCGGTTGTAGAAGTATTAGAAGAAGTGTAAGAATTTAAAGCATCTATACTAATTTGTTGAGATGCGGATGAACTATTTAAAGCCGTTACTGAAGTATTTACACTTCCAGAAGTTAATTCTAAATTTGTTAATCTAGTTAAATTTGAACCACTTACAACATTTAATGCATCAATACTAATTTGTTGTGATGCAGAAGAACTATTTAAAGCCGTTACTGAAGTGTTTACACTTGCACTAAATGAGTTTAAATTTGTTATTGAAACTCCTTGTGAATCGTTTGTTGTCTTAGCTGCAGATGCTGATGCTATTAAACTTCCACTTACAACACCAATTTCAGTTAATTGTGTTAATACTGAAGAACTAAATGAGTTTAAATTTGTTATTGAAACTCCTTGTGAGTCATTTGTAGTTTTAGCTGCAGATGCCGATGCTATTAAACTTCCACTAACAACTCCAATTTCAGTAAATCTTTCATTTGCGGATGCAGTATGTGCATTTAATGCGGTTGTAGAAGTATTGGAAGATGTATAAGAATTTAAAGCTGCAACTGATATATCAACACTTGAAGATTTACTTTCTAAATTTGTTAATCTACTATCTTGTGTATCATTTGTAGTTTTAGCTGCAGATGCTGAAGTGATTAAACTTCCACTTACAACACCAATTTCAGTTAATCTTGATAATACAGATGTACTGAATGAGTTAATATTAGTTACTGAAGTATTTACACTTGCAGATGTACTTTCTAAATTAGTTAATCTAGTTAAGTTTGAACCACTTACAACATTTAATGCATCAATTGATATTTGTTGAGATGCAGATGAACTATTTAATGCTGTTACTGAAGTATTAACACTTGCACTAAATGAATTTAAGTTTGTAATACTTACACCCTGTGCGTCATTTGTAGTTTTAGCTGCTGATGCTGATGTAATCAATGAACCACTTACAACTCCAATTTCAATTAATTTTGTTTCAACCGAAGAACTAAATAATTCAATGTTAGATAATCTACCTAATGTAGAAGAACTGAATGAGTTTAAGTTTGTTATTGAAACTCCAACACCAGAACCTACGTTTGCAATTACTGATGCGAATGATGCAGATACTGAACCACTATAATCGGTAAATCCGGTTGTTGATGATAATGTTATTTGAGATGAACCACTTACTACACTATCTCCACCTGCTAATAATACTTTAGTTTCAGAACCTACCTTACCGGCTTTCCAGTAATCGGTAGTTACATCCCAAAGTAAAGAACCTGATACAGTTGAACCACCTATTGCATCTCTTACTATTAAACCACCATCAGATGTTCCTGCTGCGTTTAATGTTAATATATTATCTCCTAAATTGATTGTTGTCGAATCAACTGTTGTTTGTGTACCTTGTACAAATAAATTACCTTTAACGGTCGTATCACCATTGAATGTTACATTAATACCACTTGCAGTAAATGCAGTTTTTAATGAAGATGAATATGAGTTTAATTCTGTAAGTGAAGTGAGTGTACTTGCACTAAATGAATTTAAGTTTGTTATTGAAACACCTTGTGAGTCATTTGTTGTCTTAGCAGTCGATGCTGAAGCAATTAAACTACCACTAACAACTCCAATTTCAGTAAACTTTTCTGCTGCTGATGCAGTAAATGAGTTTAATGCGGTTGTAGATGTATTTGAAGAAGTATAACTATTTAATGCATCTATACTTGTTTGTTGAGATGCAGATGATGTATTTAATGCTGCGATTGATATATCAACACTTGAAGATTTACTTTCTAAGTTTGTCAATCTACCTAAAGTAGAACCACTAAATGTATTTAAAGATGCAGATGTAACATTTAATGCATCAATACTTATTTGTTGAGATGCAGATGATGTATTTAAAGCTGCAACCGATGTATCAACACTTGAAGATTTGGATTCTAAATTGGTTAATCTAGTAAGTGTAGAACCACTAAATGTATTTAATGCTGCTACTGCTACTCCAATACTACCGCCACCAATTGATGCAGATAATGCACTTATTGATGCTGAAACCGATGAACTAAAGTTACTAATGTTGCCCGTTAAATCTGGGATATCATTTTTGTCAGAACCAAGTAAGTATAAAGTTGAACTACCACTTGCGTAGTAAGGAACACCTTGAAGTAAACCATTATAGATAGATGAACTAAATATATTTGGTGCGTTGGTTCCTAATAAGAACCTATTGACTGCCTGTACTGAACCACTTTCAGTTGCTGCGAATAGAATAGATGAACCATTGGTTGTCGTTAAATTTGACGAACCTGAGGTTATTATTAATTCACCTTTCTGGAAAGATGAGGTTGCTGCCGATAATCGTTCTAACGAACCACGTCTGTTTTTAATGATTTGTGCCATATTTTTTTGGGGTTATTCTCTTTACTTTATGTTAGTATTCCGATATAAATATTCATTTTCTTACAAACAATGTAAGAATTTTTATTTAATTCTATATTTTTTTATTTTTAATGTCCGATGTAACTATTAAAACTCTCCTGCGTCCAAATTCGAAGATGTAACAAATAACTCTGCATCGGTTGCGAATGTAGTATCCACCGTTGTGGCCATTGTAGAACCTGATGTGAAGTTTGCGTTAAATATTGCTATTACCTGTGCAGAACTACTAATTAATCCAGAAGGTAAACTACCTGCTGGGTTTGCAATATAATCTGATAATTTTCTACCCACATATTGATATGCCGTAATGGTTACAACTTGTCCGTTTGATGGTGCCACTGCCGTTGTTGCAAACTGTACTACTCCTGTTTTATAATCAAAGGTGTAGTTATTTGTTGAAACTTGTGTTCCTGCTACAATTACTTTTGCACCATAACCTGGAGTTGCATCTTCCGTATTTGCGTTTGCTAATGCAGGTACAGAATATTTCGGTGATACAAAGTTTGTTTGTTGAGTTGCATCTATGATTTGTGCACCTATACCACTATTTGAACCGGATGGATTTAAGAAAAACCAAACCTCATTATTAAGGTCGGATTTAGTTAATGGTTGTCTATACCAATATTTTACAACATCTTGCCCAGCTAAAGAATATATGTTTCCATTTTGTCCACTACCACTAAAAGGTAATGATGCGGTTGGAATTAAATTGGCATCTATATAAATTTCACTAGCATTAATGTCCAATGTAGATGTAAACGCTTCCTGTGCATCCGTATAGGTGTCATGCGTATATCTTCTACTTTGAAGTAATCTAGCCGATTTATATGTATTATTTATTGCTGCCATTTCTATTAACTAAATGTTGTTGTTATTGATGTAACCGGTGATGGGTCTCCTTTGTATCTTACGATTACATATATGTTAGTATAAGTTGCGTTCAATGTCATACCATCACCATTTCTCAAAGGTAGTGTGTAAGTCGTTGTTGATAATGAACCACCGGTATTACCATATAAGTCAAAATTTGCACCGAATGGGTTTTGGCCATCTGTGTTTGCAGTTTTGGTTGCTGTAAAGTTATCCGTTAAGTTGGATGGGTCATATATTCTTGCAGGTGTATAAATTGTATTCTTAGATGACTCAAATAAGATACCTACTGCTACCGAATTGTCCGTTGTTGCTCCCCAATTTACTAATGTTTTTCCTAAATTTAAAGTCATAGAAGTTTTAGTTCCTGATGTTGTAAATTTACGAATATAATATTTGTAAGTTTTAGTTGCATCTGGGTCACCTAACCAATATCCATAAGTTCCACCTGGTTTTACTAAATATCCTGGTTTCACTTGTAAGTCATTTCCGGTTAAGTTATAATACGCTACTGAAGTTGTTGTTGCAGTTCCGTTGAATGCTAATACATTATCTGCTAATTGTATTCTATAACTTTCTCCTGTAAATGACTCTATTAATGTAGTCGAACTATCTCCACCTTGTGTTCTTGTATAATATGCTAATGAACCACTACCTACGGGATGTCCAAAATCTCCTGCAGTATGATAATTAAATGTATTTACTTTTGTAACCGCAGTACCATTATTATAGTTTTGTCCGTTGACTGTTGCAGTCCAAGTTGTTGGAGTAAATGAAGTTTGACCTATGTTTGTAATATTTGCCGTACCACCAAATGTATATAATCCGTTCAATCTAACTACATCCGTTTCAAATGGAATTGTAGAAGTTGTTCTAACTGTTGTGTTTGTAGTATCAAAAACACCATTTGCAGTTGATATTGTTCCTCCCGATGTTGCAACTGAGTTTACACCTGATGTTGCTGCTACACCTGTACCACTTAATGCAATTGAACCAACTGTTCCGTTATAGAATAGTGGGTTAAATAAATTTGTTACTGATGATGATATAGTATAAGTAGAAGTTAATAAATAAGGTGCTCCACTTAATGAACGAGATGTTGCTGATACACTAACTAATGTTGTACTACCCGTTAGTGATGTTTGAACAGGAACGTTTGTTGAGATTGTAGTTAATGGTGCCCAAAATACTTCCGTACCATTTGCTACTATTGCAGTTGAATATCCACTACTACCACTTGCTATTTGAATAGATGATGATATATGATAATATCCACTTGCACTTACTGCTGTTGCTGAACCACTATAAAGAGATTGACCTAATGCCGACGCAAATTTTCCATCTTGATATCCAGGAGGAATAACCGCAGGATTTACAGTATTAATTAATGCCAATGTTACACCACTCGTTGTACCTGCTCCTGTTTGTGTTATATTTACAATTGAAGATGAGGTTGCAGTAGATGTTTTGGTACTATTATCCATAAAACGGAAAGTAAATGAACCACTTACTTTAAAGTTTGTAGCTACTCCACTACTTAATACACCTAATCCAAATAATTGTGAGTCTAATGATGAGGTTGCAGTGGTTGTACCAGCTGCTACCGATGTATAATTATATCCGTAATTTGCTGTATAAATTGGAGTAACTCCACTAAAAATTGTAGAACCTGCAGTTGCAAATCCTTTACCATTTAAATATGTAATTGTTGTATTGGTAGAAGTTTGTGGAATTCTACCTGTCAATGCCGTGCCTGTTGTTGTGTTTTGTGCAGTTGCCGTTACTGAACTTAATGTTCTTGTATTTGGTGATGCGTCCGGTGCTGACGATGATAATAAACCTGCAACAAATCTTAAAATCTCAGATACATTTGTTTCTGATGTGAAATTATTAAAATAAGAACCATTCAAATTACTTTGCCATGCATTTGCCGTAGGAATACCAACTGTTACATTATCTGGGTCGATTGTTCCACTTACTTTTAAACTACCTGTAATTTCTATATTATTAGTTGTTGCAAAAACTGAACCTGTTTGAAGGAATATACCTGTATTAGCTTCTATACTTTGATTTATAGATGATAAACTTGCACTAACTGATGAACTTAAACTTGTAATCGATGCTACACTTCCACTTAAAGTTTCTGCAATTGATGTACTAATTGAAGATGATATTAAAGCTTGTGATGATGATAATGATGCACTAACTATTGCAACTTCTATATCCGTTGCTATTACTGATAATGAACTACTTAACGATGCACTTACAATATTAACGATGGATTGAGAAATTGAAGAACTTAATGATGTTATACTTGCGTTACTTGCAGATATTGATGTTGCAATTGATGAACTTAATATCGTTTCGGCTGCTTGACTTGCACTAAATGAAGTTGCTACCGAAGAACTTAATGTAATTTGTGATGCATTACTTGCACTAAATGATGTTGCAACTGACGAACTAAAATCTCCCGTTACACTTGCTATACTTGCATTACTTGCACTAAATGAAGTTGCAACTGACGAACTAAATGCACTAATGTTACCTGTTAAGTTGATTGCAGTATTACCATCACTACCTAACAAATATAAAGTTCCACTACCACTATCGTAATAAGGAACTCCATTTACTAAACCACCATAAGTCGATGCCGGGAATACATTTGGTGCCGAACTACCTATTATAAATCTATTGGTAGCTTGAACCGAACCACTTTCAGTTGCTGCAAATAGAATAGCTGAACCATTTGAAGATGTAATATTTGACGAACCGGTTACAATTAAAATTTCACCCTTTTTGAGTGAACCCGTAATATTGGATAACCTTTCTAACGCACCCCTTTTATGTTGTATTAATTGAGCCATCTATTTATTCGTAATATTGTTTATAAATATGAATTTTTATTATTAAAACTCACCCTGGTCAATAATAGCAGATGCCGTTTGATAAACCTCCACATCGGTTGCAAATATATCTGCCAATGATGCGGTGTAAGAATGGAATGAACCGGTTGTTACAAATCCAGTTCCTGCTGCAACTACACTAATGGTTGCCGCAATTGAAGAACTTATTACTGACACTTCTAAGTCTGTTGCTAATTGATTATATCCTGATGCTGATATTAATAAAACTTGTGCAGATGATGAAATAAGTCCTGCTGCATCTATAATTTCATATACCGATGCACTAAAGTCTTGTCCAACTGATGCTGCGGTACTCAATGCAGAACCACTCTCTATTTGTTTTAATCTTATTAAACTTGCCATATCCTATAAATATCTTTTATTCTTTTAACTTACCCATAACATAAATATCATTTATAGTTACATTATCGTAATCTATGTATTGTTCATTTAAAGTTATTACTACATTATTTCCAACTTCTTCAATTTTATAATTTCCTGGAATATGTAAACCAAATACCAATACTTCAAAATTATTAGGTGATGCACCTTCCGTTCCGTAATCCAAACTGGCACTATATATCGTTAATGTATTTGCATTATTGTCAAACACATCAACATTTCTTTGTACATATCTTGCACTATTTTCTAATATTTCTTGGTGGAAATCCGATATAGTTGTTTTATTATTTACTAATTTAATTGGATTTGGATTAGATTTTGTTTTA